>JAEEGL010314165.1_pt1 | contig 269534 bp, 208 predicted proteins | sample 9134231 | NCBI WGS metagenome assembly JAEEGL01 (sample SAMN16246548, study PRJNA631951) | gut metagenome | biome: gut microbiome; feature: rumen; material: fiber-attached | host: Bos | place: Iran: Karaj | collected 2018-10
CAAGAATGTACGCCCCATGAAAATCCGTGCCTTTGGCCCTGGCATTGAGTTGACCGACGGCCAGATGTGGTTCGGCTATGGTGATGATAGTGAAGCTGGCAACATGGGCATAGGCTTTGATTCCGACTACAACATCGCCATGTACGTTCCTTTCAATCGAATTGCCGGTAAAGGTGCCACGGTTGACGGCGTCCGTTTCCTGCTACCTTCATCTTAGGCGAAGAACATCGTCGCTTGGGTGAGCACAGAACTGCCTCCCATAGAAAACTATACTCAAGCCAATCTGGAGGTGAAGCCGGTGGATGTGTCCGATGTAGTCCTTGACGGCTACACGGAGGTGGCTTTTTCCAAGAGCTACGAGATTCCGGAGGGAGGCCTCTGGGTGGGTTATTCCTTTATCGTCACGGGTGTGCCCGAAGAACCCGAGGAACCCCTGGACGCGAGTGACGATGAGTATTATGATTGGCTTTTCAATGTCTATTATGCTTGGATGAACGCGAATGCCAACGATGCCTTTCCCTTCATGGTGTCCTATCTCGATGAGCCTGTCGAAGGTGCATTCCTATATGGCAGCAAGGTCTATGACGATATTTGCCGTATGTATGCCGAGGCTGATCCCGATAACGCGGATTATTATTTGAGTGATATAGGTTGGCTCGACTATAGCGACTATTATGCCGTAGCCCTGAACGTCCTCATCGGCGGTGGAAAGTTCATGAACAATGCCGTCTCTGTCTCTACGGAAGACCTCGGGCAGAAGTATGCCAAGGTGAATGATAAGGTGACCTTCCCTGTGAGGCTTCTCAACAGCGGCAAGAACGGCATCACGGACTTCACCTATGAGGTTGCCTTCAACGGCCAGAAAGTCGTGGAGGAGAATTGTGTTCTCGATGAACCCGTGGAGAGCTTTTTGGCCAAGAAGACTTTCTATCTGACTTTTCCCACAGGTGACAAGACTGGCATTTATGACCTCACGCTGACCATCACCAAGGTCAATGGCCAGCCCAACGAAATCGATGCTGTGGCTAAGGGTACTCTCATCGTGCTCGCCGAAACGCCTCAGATGAAACCCCTTGTAGAGAAGTATACGGGCACATGGTGCGGATGGTGCTCTCGCGGATGGGTGGCCATGGAAAAGCTGACTGAGGACTTCAAGGACCAGGCCGTCATCTGTGCCGTACACAACGGCGACCCGATGGAAATTGAATCCCTCATCTCGGTCGTGACTACCCATGCCGACGGATTCCCCAGTCTCACCATCAACCGCAGTAAAAATATTGATCCTTACTATGGCAGTTTTACTTTTGACTATGGCGTGAAATACGACCTGATGATTGCCCTGGAGGAAATTGCCCCTGCCGCTATCACGGTGAAGGCTACTTGGGCTGACAACGAGAAAACGAAGGTTAACATCGAGACTACCACGACGACCATGTACGACGTGGAGGATTCGTCGCTTGGTATCGGCTACGTACTCGTGGCCGACGGCCTGACGGGTATAGGCCGCGAGTGGGCTCAGGCTAACTACTATGCCGGAAGCACCGAGGACCTCGGCGACGACCTGCAAAAGCTCGCCACGATGGGCGACTACCTCACCGGCATGGAGTTCAACCACGTGGCTATTGCTGCCTGGGGTGCTCAATTCGGCGTCGAGGGCAGCCTCCAGAGAGTCCTCAAGGCTGGTGAGGCCGTCAGCGAAACATTCGTGGCCGACCTCAGCACCCAGGTTGCTGGTCCAAAACGCGTCCCCGTACTCGAGCTCATTAAGGACAAGAAACTCCACGTGGTGGCCTACGTCGTCAACAGAGTGACCGGCGAGGTGCTCAACACCAACGAGGTGCTGCTAGACGCCGGTTCTACCGACATCCAAACCACCCTCGAGACGGTCTCTGCGCCCTCGGAATCCTACAACATCTTCGGCCAGCGCATTCCCGCTCCCCAAAAGGGCGTGAGCATTGTCCGTCTCCCCAACGGCAAAACCATCAAGGTGTTTGTGAAGTAATAACATTCCATCCTTAGGATACACCAATCCCCAGCCGCCACACGAGCAGCTGGGGATTCTTTTGCCTGGAAATGTAATTGCGTCTGTTTTTCTGTTTCCGACGTCTCACCACACCAAATTGGGCGGTGTTAATGTCTCTCATTCCTCCTCTTTCAAGGAAATAAGCGTCACGTCGGTAGAGCGGATGCCGGGCTTTAACTCGCCGCCAAGAAGCAGAGCGACGGGAGACGTTTCACCTAACATAGAGGTTTCCGTAGGGATAGAAATCAACGACGCCCCAGCGCGGGCAGTGAGGGTCGTCTGCGTCAGCGTACGCCACTGCCCCGTCACCGTCGAAAAGACCAAGACATTCGGATTGAAGCGATACCAGTCAGGCTCGTGCAGCAGATAGTCGGGCATGGGAAAGAGTCCTTGAATGCCGCCGAGGAAGACATTGCGGTTGACGCCACCCACAGCCAGTATCTCTTTGTCGCCCCACGCCACAGCAGCGCCGCCACTCAGTGTCAGCGGATGACCATCGGCAGTCATGGGCGACGATACGGGTGCCCAGTTGTCGGCCTGCGGATCATATTGATAGCCGTCGGTATACACCACGCAATTTTCTCCCAGCACACGTCCAAGGCTGTCGGTAGGCTGCACATAGCCGCCCCAGACATAGAGCTTGCCATCCTGTGCCACGCACACGGGCTGCAGACGGGCATTGGGTAGTGGAGCACACTCGAACCATTCACCATAGTTGAAGTCAAGTGCATACATCGACGCCGACGGCTGACCATCTTTCAAGCCACCCACAACATAAATGCGGTCGCCCAAACGTGCCCCTGCCATGTTGTCGAGTGCAAAGGGTAACGAGGGGAGCTGTTCCATTTGCAGGGTGCCATCGCGATGGCTAAGACGGAACGCCAGGCTGAGTCCGCCCGCAGCATTACAGCCGCCTACAATCACTATGCCATCGGCATCGCTGACAGTGACACCGTAGGCCATGGGAATAGGAAGGACACCCACCTGCTGCCAGGTGAGGTCGCTCTTGAACGTCTTTCCACCATCTTTCAGTCCGCTCACCCTACGGCAGATATTGTTCGTCGTAGCGTAGATGGCCTCATAGTACCACTTGCCTCCCCCGTCGGCTGCCGGACGTTGAGGGAAATTGGCACCGCCAGCAAGGATGAGATGGCCGTCAAGCAAACCGCCATAGGCACCTGACACACCCTTGGCATAGCATGTGTCCTCATTGGGTGTCGAGCCAACGACACGAACGTACGGATTCTTCAGGGTACAGGATAGAAGAAGAGAAAAAACTGGAAAAAGAACGATGAAAAACGAAAAAAAGAATGTCTTTCTATACATAGTTTTACTTTATCTCGGAATAAAACGTCGAAGCGGGAAGTCCGTAGATATTCACCAGATTAGCCCGCGTATAAGGTTGCCAGCCATAGCGGACCGCGGTGGGGGTTTTCACCTCGGAACAAGATACGAAAACACTTTCGCCATCCACCCGAGCCTCGGCTGGATGGAAGATGCCAAACGCATCAGCCACCTCGAAGGTACGCAGAGGACTACCGTCGCTAGTCGTCAGCCCCTCGGCATAATCGAAACGTATCTCTACCCCACCCTTGCGCCGAAGAGCCTCGCTGAACAAGGGTCCCTCCTTGGCTGAGGGATGGGACGCGAACCAAGGCTGCACGTACACATCAGCCAGAGCTAATCGTGCCAACCGCTCCCCCACAGGCTGCTTGCGACGGGGATGAACGTCTAACGAATCGCCCACGTCGAACGTCACCGCCATGGCCGTATGGGGTACCTGCTGTTGCAGCTGTCGTTGGCTGTCGCGGAACCAAGGCCACGACGGACGACTCAGCGACGACAACTGCACGAAGAGGAAGGGCATGTCGGGATTATGCCAATTACGGCGCCAGCTTTCTACCAGCAAAGGAAAGAGCTTCGCATGGGCGTCCTTATTATGGGCATTCGATTCGCCCTGATACCAGATAACACCACGCAAGGGAAATTGTGCCAAGGGAATAATACCAGCCTCGTACATGTAGCAGGGCTGATAAGGATGGCGCTGGAGCGACTCGCCACTGCGCGTCATGGGGAAGCCGGAGCCCTCCTTCAGGGCAAGAGCGATGTTCTTGGCCGCACGTCCCCGGCACCAGTCCTGAATGAAATCGTTATGAAGCCAATCCGTTAGGATGTTGGGAAACTCGTATTCCAGCGTGCGGCGGTCAATCCAACTCTCCGTATTTGTTCCACCTACGGCATTGGCGATGAGTCCAATGGGCACTTGCAAACTATCGCGAAGGATTGTGCCGAAGAAGTAAGCCACAGCCGAAAAACCCGCAACCGTCTCGGCTGTACAGTCCGTCCACGTCGTGGGTTTGAGATACTTTAGCTCGTTCGTTTGGCGGAGCGTCAAGCTATCCCACTCAACGTTGTCCGTCGGACAGATAGGAAGGAGGTTGTAAAGGCGGATGGGTAAATCCCTCTCTCCACTCCTCCGTGAGGAAGAGAGTTTTTCTCTCTTCACGGAAGGGATTGAAAGATTTGAATACTCCGCAGCCTGCGACAAGGTAAATGCCATGTTCGATTGTCCGGAGCAAAGCCACACCTCGCCCACCAACACATCGTGGAGTGTGATTTGCTTGTCGTCCGAAACCACGGAAAGAGTGAAGGGACCACCCGCCTCCATTGGAGAGATAGTCACCTCCCACTGCCCATCGAGGCCTGCCATAGCCTTCGCTGTCTTTCCGGCGATTTTAACACGCACCTTTTCACCCGCATTCGCTGTACCATGAATCCGCAGCGGCACGCTACGCTGCAAAACCATTCCATCAGAATAGATGGCCGGCAGTTGTAAGCCGCCGTAGTTGCCAGTGAGGTGCCGGAACACCACATTCGCCATTAGTTCCGCACCTTCGGGATTAGGATGAAGCCCATCGGGGAAGTAGTCCGGACGGTTATAGAACGGTGTATTGAAATCAATAATCTCCACGCCTCGCGCCTCGGCAATGAGAGGGATAACCTCTTGAATCTCACCTAGCCAATCACGCGTTCCTGATTGGAAACGCTGATGACGGTCGGAGATGGGCGTCAGCCGGGCGATGATGATGCGAGCCTTGGGGTTGACAGTGCGGAAAGAATCAATCAGCGCACAATAGTCGGTAATAAACTCATCGCGATAGTGAGGCCAATCACGGGGATCGGTGTCGTTTATGCCCAGATGGATAACAACGATATCTCCCGCAAAATCCATCGCCGCACGGAACTCAGGCTGCTGGACATACGGCCGGTGACCATGCACCAGCAGCGTAGCTCCCGAACGGCCGAAGTTTCCTACTTCGAATTTATCGCCGAGCAACCGTTGCAGTTGGACGGGATAGCTCTCGGTGTCACGGTGAGCTAAACCATAGCCATACGTAATGCTATTGCCCACACAAGCCACTTTTATCTTATCTCCCGCAATCAAAGAGACGGTCGAGAAAAGCAGCACCAACGACAGAAGCAGTTTACGTTTCATCACAGCTTTTCGTTAAGTATTTCGTTACAAAGCAACATGCTCTTTATCATCATCCGCGGCACATGGAACGGCCCTTTGAAAATGTTGCCTTTAGCAGGCTGAGCGACGCTGCCGTCGCGGTGGAGATAACCGTACCATTCGCCGTATTCTTTGTCGGGAAAATGACTGTATGCCCATTCGGAAGTCTGGCGATGCATCTCTAAAAAGCGTTCGTCACCTGTCAGCTTGTAGGCATAGAGTGATGCAATGATGGTTTCACATTGCGGCCACCAGAATTTCATATCCTGCGAATAGTCTTGCGGAGGGAAGCCACGGCAGTCGCGGAAGTTGATGATGCCGCCGAACTCCTTGTCCCAGCCCCATTCGAAGTCCCAGTCGAGAATCTGAATTCCCAACTTGCGAACTCTTTCAGAATCTTTCATCAGTGGCGCAGCTTCCATGAGAAACCACGCTGTCTCTATGCAATGTCCTGGGTTGATGACACGTCCGGCAAGGGTATCAATAAGATTACCTTGCTCATCCACACTCTCCAAGATTGTCTTGTATTCAGGCTTCAGGAGATACTTCTCTATGAGAGCAAGCGAGGTCGTCAGCTGTTCATCCAACTCAGGAGCATCGATAACCTTCTTCAGCACCACCACGACGTTGAAGAACATCATGGTGATGGAGTGACTGTAGCCCCCTTGCGTAGTCTTGGGAGGAAGGAAACCGGGGGTGCTGAGCATGGTTCGTGTACGGCGGAACAGCGCCAATGCCTTTTCGGCATAGCTATGATCGCCGCTGGCCAATGCATACTCTGCCATGGCGATGATGGCAAAACACTCCGAGAACACATAGCGGCGCTTCTGAACCGGTGTACCTTCGGCTGTGACGGTGAAGAACATGTGGCCATCCGTGTCGGCACAATGCTGCTCAATGAAGTCGATGCAGCTCTTGGAGGCCGCCAGCCACTCGGGGTTTCGCTCTACATTATTATACGCATAGGCAGCGATAAAGCCGAAACGCCCCTGAAACCAAACGCTCTTCGTCGAGTCCATAAGGGTGCCGTCGCGGTCAAGGCAAGTATAGACACCGCCATTCACGCGGTCGAAGCCATGCTCCATCCAAAAGGGCATAATGTTCGTAACGAGATCATTCCGGTATCGCTCAGCCCATTCGGTAAGATATTGCTTAACTTCCATATCAGAACTTATTGCAGCGGTCGAAGAAACGGATAGCCTCAAGCTCTTCCTTCATACGGACTTCCTCGTCGTCGGTCATATTCTGGAAGGGCGTGCGATTCTTGCCGAGGTCGAGGCCGATGAGCTTCATGATACGCTTACCACCCACAATGTTTCCACGGTAGTGGCAGATGACGTTGATGACTTCCTGGCTGAAGTTCTGCCGCTCTTGCGCCAATTCGAGGTTGCCGGCCTTCCAGGCCTCGATGATGCCGACCAGTTCACGACCGTTGTAGTTCGTGGTGCCGCCAATGCCGCCACGTGCACCGCCCATCGCCAAGCAGGGAAGAATGGTTTCATCCTGACCATGCAGCATGTCGTATTTGCCGTTTTTGTAAAGGCGGCATTGGTTGTACTCGTACATGCTCTCAAAGGTATATTTGATGCCGGCAAAGTTAGGCACACGTCCGTCGACAGCCTCCAACAGCTTCACCATAGGCAGATAAGCACCGTTGAAAGCGGGGATGTGGTAATAGTAGAACGGCAGATAGGGAGCACCGCAGGCAATCTCCTCGATGTATTTCACCAGCTCCTCCACACGATTGATTTTGGGGAACGGTGGTGCCATGGCTCCAATGCCCCATGCCCCTATAGAGGCAGCATGTTCAGCCAGACGACGGCTTTCACGCACACAACAGCTGCCCACATGCACGATGACCTTGAAGCCCTCGGGAGCAACAGCCTTCCAACATTCGGCCAGCTTCATGCGCTCCTCAGGGGTGAGCATATAGCCCTCGCCCGACGAGCCGTTAATGAAAACGCCCTGCAAGCCGTTCTTCTTCAGCATTTTTGCATAAGCGGGGATAGGTTCGAAATTCACCTCGCCGTTGGGGTAGAAAGGAGTAAACGGCGCATCAATAAGTCCAATGATTTTTTCCATGATATGATAAATAAGGTGTATGTATTATTCTTTGTTGTCTGTCACAGGTTTCAACACCATCAACTGCAGCACCAGCGCAATCAGCACGGGCACAGCCAGCCATGCCAAGCCGGCACCAAGGTTTCCGCTGTCTTTCCACGACCCCATGAGCCTTGTGACGAGGGCACCGGCAAAGACGCCAATCATGTTCATGATGCCGTAGGCGGTAGCACGGTTGCGTGAAGAGATAAACTGGCAGAGGATGGGCATATTGTTCGTGTCGAACATGCCGTAGCCGATGCCAAAGAGAATGCCGGCAGAAATCACGGCAACCACGCTATGTCCTAAGCCCAGCAGCAGCAACGCGGGCACCGTCATCGCCAACCCGATGGCGCTGGTGTAGATGCGGCCTTTCAGATTCTTCTGCACCCAGCGGTCGGAGAGCGCACCACCGATGAAAACTCCCAGGAACGACGAGGCGGCAATGGTGATGGTAGCCATAGGGCCAGCTTTTGTCATCGGGATGCCAAGGTTGACGGAGAGCAGCGTCGGCAGCCAGTTGCGGATGCCCCAGCCAGGAAGGCTCGGCGCAGCAAAGTAGAAGAGGATAACCCAGAACGCTATCGTCCCCAACACAGCAGAGAGTCCGGCAAAGATGCCAGCTTTTTTGGATGTATTCGGAGTATCCGGAGAATTCTGAAGTATCACTTCTGTTTTGGGGGTTGGTTGTTTCTCCCTCTTCTCTTTCAAGCATAGCATCAGCACCAGGCTGTAGGCCACGCCGATAAGGCCGAAGATATGAAACGTCTGGTGCCACGAGAGCTGGGCAGCAACCACCGCGCCGAAGCCGCCAATAGCCTGACCCACGTAGAGTCCCGTGGTGTGCACGCCCACTGCCAACGAACGCGACTTACCGTCGTGCCAGTCAGCAATTAGCGACAAGGCTGAGGGGATATAGAGCGCCTCGCTGATGCCCATCGTCGCCCGCAACCAATACAGTTGGTTGAAGGTCGTGGCATAGCCCATCAGCAGCGTCACCGCCGACCACACGAACAGGCTTCCCACCACAAGCCACTTGCGGCTCACGCGGTCGGCCACCATGCCGGCAAAGGGACTCACACAACCATAGATCCAGAGGAACACAGCCATCAAGGCGCCGAAGGCTTCACCTTCCTGCAAACGGGTGATGTCGGCGGCAATGGCGCCCTGCATTGTTGAAAGCATTTGGCGGTCAAGGTAGTTCAGCAGTGCCACCACCCACAGCAGGCCGACCACTACCCACGGATAAGCATTTTTCTTTTTCATATCTTCTATTTCAAGGCTGGGCAGAGGTCTAACTGCCCGTTTTCGCCTTGCAAAACTACAAAAAAAACGAATAAAAAGGAAAAACTGTGGACAAATAATCAATTTTGGGAAATAAAACGTTATTTTTGCAGCGCATTTTTGGTATTGCATCATGAAAAAAACCACATCTCTGACAGTTTGTCTCGTCCTCTTTCTGCTTGCGGCGCTATGTGCCTGCACTCCCGAAGACCCCACGGAAGGTGACTTCGATGTCACTAATCTTTATGGTAAGTGGTGCCAAGAGGGCACAAAGGTGTACTATAAGTACAACGACGACGGCACGGGTGCCACCTGGGACGAGAGCGACGACGTCAACGAAGACGAAGCGCAGGCTTTTACTTGGGAAGTCGAAGGCAGCGAAATGATTCATATCCACCTCACCGAGACAGGCACAGCCCAAGTGCCCAAGTATTACATCATCACCTGGCTCTCGTTCGATGAGCTGGACTACTACGACGCCGTCGTCACCACCAAGAAGTATAAATTCTATAAGGTAAACTGATATGAAGAAAGCGCTCAAGATAACCGGCATCACTCTTGCCTCGCTTCTCGGCCTCGTCCTTTTGGTGGTACTCATTGCCTGCTGGCTCATCTTCACCCCGGCACGGCTCACTTCCATTGTCGGCAAGGTGGCCGACAAATACATCACCTGCGACACCCGGATCGGGCGCGTCAACCTCACCCTCTTCAAAACCTTTCCCCAGCTGGGGCTTGACGTGAGCGACGTCGTCCTCATCAACCCCACGGAGGGAGCCTCCACTGACACCGTGGCGACGCTCGGCCATCTGACGCTGGCCGTTGATGCCAAAGCTTTTCTTCGCGACCGCTCCATCATCGTCCGCGGGCTGGATATCGCCGACGGCAACGCCTACCTCTACACCTCTCCCTCGGGAGCCTCCAACCTTGACATCTTTCCCAAGAGCGACAAGGAGAAGAAACCATCCACCTTCGACCTCTCCTCGCTCGACGTTGATATTGACCACGTCAACGTCAACCGTCTCGGCGCCACCATCGACAACCGCAAGGCGGGGCTCAATGCCAGTGCCTACGTCCTCGACCTGGGGCTGAAGGGAATGCTGAAAGAGGGTAACATCGACGCCACCGTTGATGCCGACATTCCCATGGCCGTCGTCGAAAAGGCAGGCGAAAAGACAATGCAGGCTGCCGTGGAGCAGCTGGGGCTGAAAGCCGACGTCAACTATGCTGCCAACACTGCCGGCAAGGCCGACGTCACCCTCACCACCGGCCACACAGTCTTCACCCAAGGCGACATGAACGCCCTACTCGACAAGCTGACCGTGAAGGCCGAGGGCGACCTGAACGGCACGAAAAGCTGGCACGGCGCTGCCGAACTGACAGCCACTACCCCTGCACTCACCCTCGGCGGCGAAAAGCCCATGGCTGTTGATGGCGGCGAGCTGCGAGTCGGCTTCCTCGGCGAGTTCGACGGCACCAGATACTACCTCACCCCTGCCTCCGTCACCCTCACATCGGGCACCCTTACCCTGGATAGAGACAAGCTGATCGACAAGGGCAACGTCAAATTTAGCGCTGGGCTAGCTGCTGACACCACGTTCAGCCGCATCGACATCAGCAAGGGCATCGTCAGCCTCAACCAGTTCGACATCAATCTCGACGGCACCGTCAACCGCCCCGACTCCACCACCCTCGATGCTGACGTCCACCTCGCCACCAACCGCTGGAACCTGAAGGAGGTGCTTGCCCTCGTGCCGCGGTCATACCGCAAGTCGCTCTCGGCCATCCGTGTCAACGACGGCGTGGCGCAGCTCGACGTCAAAGCCAATGCCGGTATCCACAGCGGGCAGTTTGCCATCAGCACCGCCAACGCGGGCGTCACCCTCGATCGCCTCAACGGCGTGCTCTCCGACAGCATCTCCGTCGTCGCCCCACGACTGACGGCCGACGTCACCATCCCCGCCAAGCGCACCACCTCGCAGTTCAAGGAGTTTGCCCAGGGTACGCTGAAGGCCACCTCGCTTGCCGTACAGATAAAGGACAACCTGCAGTCATCACTCACCAACCTGCAGTCAACCTTCAGCCTCTCCGACGTGACAAACAAGAAGGTGCCCTTCTCCGCCAAGGCCCGTATGACCATGGGCACCCTCGCCGCCACCATCGACACCGTCGATGCGCGGCTGACGCAGCCCGTCATCGAGGCCACCATGGTCACCCCCACCGGCAAGAACGCCCGGCCGCGCTACGAGGCCACCCTCACCACCAGCGCCCTCGACGGCAAGCTGGGCCGCCTGCTTGCTGCCAACAGCGGGGCACTCACCGTCAAGACATCAGCCACACAGCCTGCTAAAAACAAGAAGGGCGACTTCCTCACCCTGTGGAACCCCAAGCTCAACGCCAGCCTCACCACCGCCCATGCTGACCTTGCCCTGCTGCCCGTGCCCGTGGACATCCCCAGCATCCGCTTCGACTTCACCCCCGGCCGCCTCACCATCGACGACAGCCTGATACGCCTCGGCAAGAGCGACTTCAGCCTGCGCGGCGACATCACCAACCTCGATGCCTGGCTGGCCAAGACGGGGCTGCTCAGCGGCAACCTTGCCTTCACCTCCAACTACACCGACGTCAGCGAAATCATGGACATTGTCAGTGGCCTCGGAGCCAAGGACAGCACCGCCACCACCGACACGGCTAAGCCCCAAGCCGCCTTTGCCGACGACGAGGTAAAGGAGGACAACCCCTTCATGGTGCCGCTGGGAGCCGACATCTTCTTCCGCACCGACATCAAGACCGCCAACTGGAACGGCTTCGACTTCCACAACGTGGGCGGCAAGGTCACCTGCCGCGACGGCGTGCTGGTGCTTGAGGAGATAGGCTTCACCTCCAAGGCCGCCACCATGCAGCTCACCGCCATGTACAAGTCGCCCCGCAAGAACCACCTCTTTGCCGGCATCGACTTCCACCTGATGGACATCGAGATTGACGACCTCATCCGCATGATACCCAAGGTCGATTCCATCGTTCCCATGCTGAAGTCGTTCGACGGGCAGGCACAGTTCCACCTCGCCGGCGAGTCGTACCTGAAGTCGAACTACGACTTCAAGCTCAGCACCCTGCGCGGCGCTGCCGCCATTGAGGGCAAGGATCTGGTGGTACTCCCCTCCTCCACCTTCGCCACCATCAAGAAGTACCTGATGACCGACAAGTCCACCGAAAACCGCATCGACAGCCTCGACGTGGAGCTCAGCGTCTTCAAGGACGAGGTTGACCTCTACCCCTTCCGCGTACGTCTCGGCCAATACGAGGCCATCGTGGCAGGGCGGCACAATATCAACCGCGACTTCGACTTCAACTACCACCTCTCCGTCACCGACGCCCCTGTGCCCGTGCGCCTCGGCCTTGACGTCAGCGGCACGCTCGACGACATGCACTACAAGCTCGCCCCCTGCCGCTACAACAACCTCTACAAGCCCGAGCGCCGCAACGGCATCCAGGAGCGCACCCTCCAGCTCAAGACGCTCATCAACGAGTCGCTCAAGCGCAACGTCAAGCCCGTCGAGTACTACGACGAAGGGAAGCCATAAAAGCCCGAAAAGGAGCAGCGCGTCACACAGCGAGCGGAAGTCGTAGTCGCCCGTCTTGACGGCGCGGTTGGTGGCGTAGTCAACGCCCTCGGCGCCGCGGGGGTTACTGCAAGCCACAATCTGATAAGTAACTGGCATGGCACACAATTTTTAGATAGTTAGACAATAGAATTTTAGTTAAGAATTAAGAGTCAAGAAAAATAGTCCGTTCGTCTGCCGTGCACTGCATCCGGCGGGGCTATCGTCCGCGCGCGCTCTTGAACTTCTTAATTCACGATGCAAAATTACGCATAATTCTTGAATACACCAAATTTTTATGCACTTTTTTTCAAAAAAATCGCATTTTTTAGGAAATCCCGTTTTTGGGGGGTGTGACCTTGTGACCTTGTGACCTGTGACCTTTCGCCTTTCGCACGTGTGCGCGATATTATTATATTAAGATATATGGAAATATATTAATTATATATTATATTATAAATAATACTTATAACTTTCTAATATATAATAACCACGCGTGCGTACCCACGCGAAAGGAAAGGTCACAAAAGTCACAGGTCACAAGGTCACGCTTTAACATTGTTGAAAAGAGCCTGAAGCCCTCCCGCTACACCCGTACTTCTTATTGCGCACACCCGACCTTCTATCATGTGCAAAGGCCCTGTTATCGCACACGAAGGCCCTTCTGGCGTGTACGAAGGCCTTAATATCGCGAACGTCCGTCTTTATGTCGCGTTTTTTAGCGTGACTTTGTGACCTTGTGACCTGTGACCTTTGTGACCTTTTTCGTTTTATGATTACACAATGACACGGTGAAAAACCGCTCACTTCAGTCCGCTTCGGAGCCAGTCAAGGAAGGCGGGGATGTCCTCGTCGTAGCTACGCGGGGAAGCAAGAAGCTGCTCGTCGGCATCCATCAGCACGTAGAATGGCTGTGCATTGGCACCGAAACGGCTGCGCTGCAGGTAGCTCCACTTGTCGCCCACCGTGCGCAGGGTGACGGCACGGCCGTTCTCAGTAACGTGGAGCGGCGCGGGCAACGAGGTCTTGTCGTCGACCATGAGGGTGACGAGGATGTAACGGCTGTCGATGATGGCGCGCACGCGGTCGTCGGAGAGCACACTCTGCTCCATCTTGCGGCAGTTGACGCAGCCGTAGCCGCTGAAGTCGAGCATCAGGGGCTTGCCCTGAGCACGGGCAGCAGCGAGGGCCTCGTCGTAGTCAGCAAACTGGGCGTGGACGGTCTTGTCGTAGAGGTTGAAATCCTGCGTGCTCATGGGCGGAGCAAAAGCGCTAATGGCCTTGCAAGGGGCGCCCCAGAGGCCGGGCACCATGTAGAGGGCAAAGGCGAAGCTGATGACGGCCAGCACAAAGCGGGTGACGCTGGTGTGGTGCACCTCGTCGTCGTGGCGGAAGCGTATCCACCCTATCAGGTAGCAGCCCAGCAGCAGCGCCAGCACTATCCAGAGGCAGAGGAAGGTGGTGCGCCCGAGGATGCCCCAGCCGTAGGCGAGGTCGGCCACGGAGAGGAACTTCAGCGAGAAGGCAATTTCCACAAACGCCAGCACTACCTTGACGGTGTTCATCCAACCGCCGCTCTTGGGGGCCGATTTCAGCCAGGCGGGGAAGATGGCAAACAGCGTGAAGGGCAGCGCCAGGGCGAGGGAGAAGCCCAGCATGCCGATGGTGGGGCCGAGGATGTTGCCCGTGGTGCCCACCTCGACGAGCAGGAAGCCGATGATGGGGCCGGTGCACGAGAACGAGACGAGCGTCAGCGTGAACGCCATGAGGAAGATGCCCAGCAGGCCGCCGGCCTTCTCGGCCTTACCATCGACGGAGGTGCTCCACGACGAGGGCAGCGTGAGCTCAAACGCGCCGAGGAACGAAAAGCCGAACACCAGCAGCAGCAGGAAGAAGAAGAGGTTGGGGATGGCGGCGGTGGAGAGGGCGTTGAGGGCACTGGCACCGAAGATGAGGGTGATGAGCAGCCCCAGCAGCACGTAGATGACGACGATGCTGGCGCCGTAGAGGTAGGCATCGCGACGCCCGCGCTTCTTGTCTTTGTTACGCTTAAGGAAGAAGCTGACGGTCATGGGGATGATGGGCCAGACACAGGGGGTGACAAGGGCAATCAGTCCGCCCAGCACACCGGCGAAGAAGATGGCCCAAAGGTTTTTTCTGGAACTGATGTCTGCCCCCTTGTACTCCTGAACTACTGCACTACTTGAGCCCTTTTTGTTATAACTGAACTCCTCGTTCGTCGGGGGGAGGCAGTTGGTGTCGTTACAGGCGCCGTACTGGAAATAACCCGCCACGGCATAGTCGGCCGATGTGAGCGTGAGCGGCTGAACGAATGTCACCCGCTGCTCAAAGAAGCGGACGTTCATGCCGAACATGGTATCGTATTCGTCGTGCTCTTCGCCGTCGGTGAACGTCAGCTCGCCCGCCTCAGCCCCCTCGAGCGTCTCGAAGGTGACGGCAGCCGCCACAGGGCCATCCGTGATGTTCGTTGAATAGACGTGCCACCCCTTGTCGATGGTGAGGGCGAAGCGGATTTCAGCACTCCCCTCGCCTGTCGGGACAAATGTGGTGGACACCTTCACGGGCTCCTGTATCTGGGCAAACACAGGAAGAGCAGAGAATAGTAATGAAAAAAGAATAAAGAATGAATGACGGAAAGTCTTACTTCTCATAACGTTAATACCTTATGCGGTTGAATTTGTTTCTTTTCAATGCTCGTGCCGTCCGCTTGGCTATACGCTGGGCATCGGCGGCAGGGAGGTTGGTGTAGAACACCACACGACGCACCGCCACCAACTGCCCTGCCTTGACGGCATGGGGCTCGTCGCTGTAGTAGGCGGTGACGAGGCGGTAGCCAACGGAATTTATGTATTCCGTCGTGGTGCCAAGTTGGGGCACGGAGCCGTCAGTGATGACGCTGACGGCATCGTCAATGGTCATCCACCCCTTGCCGCCCTGCACCATGCGAGTGGTAGCCGTGAAGGGGTCGTGGCTGATGGCCAGCACGCCGCTTCGTTCGGCGGTGATGACGGCATCGACGTTGGCAAAGACGCTGTCGCAGAAGATGACGGCATCGCCTTCGGTGGAAATGAGGGTGAAGCGGCGTGTGAGCGCATCGTCGTTGGTGCTAAGGGCACCTTTCAACGTCCAGCGTGTGCCATCAAGTGTGATGACAGGGTCGCCCAACGGACGGGCATTAGTGCGCCGTCCTTCCACCTCGTACCAGCCGAGAATATTACCCGTGTTGTGGGCTCGGAAGGGGATGATGATTTTGTTGCGGTCGGGACTGTCGGCGGTAAAATAGCCGGTGTAGCTCCTAAGCCCTTCGCTCCACGAGAAACAGCTGAAGCGCTGGGGAGTATAGGCACGGACAATCTGCTGTGAGGGGAATTCTCTGGCTTCGGCATGAGCTGCGCGGAAGTCATCCCACAGCGTGGGCTGCAAGTCGGCCGTGGAGGCGAGGTGGTGCATGAGCCATGTCATCATTACTCGGTGAGCCTGCACTCCCATGCGGCGGGCACCGACATCGGGACGCAGCAGCCAGCTGCCGTCAGGAGTGGTTTTCTGACGGGCTGCGATGTGCTTGACGGCCATGTTCTCAAGCATCAAGGCATCGGGATGGCGGAGGTAGCAGGCAGCGGTGGAGTACGACGTCACCTGATCGTAGAGGAACATGCTCCAGTCGTTGCCGTTGGGCATGGCAAGTTCGCCGTCGGCAAGCGCAAGGTCGGCCAGAACGCGGTCCATCACCTCGCGCTGGTTGTGGAGCAGCGCCCGTGTCTGCCAGGGGCTGCCGAAGAGGCGCAGGGCGACGATGCTCTCGCCCAGTTCCTGCATGACGACATTCTGGTAGGAGGTGTGGAAGTAGTTGTGGTTCTGTAGGGTGTAGTCATCGAAAAGGTTGGGACCACGATAGAGTTTGGCGACTGTGACGTTGTCGCGCTCGGGGTCGATAACGGTGTGGTTCGTCTTATCAGAGGGATGAGAATAGCAGTTGATGGCAAAGGCACGGAGCCGCTCGAACCAGCGTGGCGCCAGAGGGTCGTCGGGGAAGAGGCCGAGGGCACAGGCAAGGACGTTGGTCTCCCAGCCGTTCTCCTCCGCCTTGGTATCGCCGCGGAAGCCGGTAGGAATCTCGCGTTCCAGCTCGTAGTTACACTCCGCTTTCAGAAGGTTATAGATGTAGGTCCACTCGTAGTCGGCAAGGACCTCCTTCTGGAAAAAGGCGGAAAAGGCCACCGAGAGTGCCCAGAGGGAGCTCTCCCACTGGTAGTCGGTAGCCGAGAGCGAGCCCCAGTAGTCGCCACCGCGGCAGGGCTTCAGGCGGTTGGATTTATGGGTGGAATAAGCAAAGACAAGCGATTGACGGGCCATGTGGGAAATGTCGCTCCAGGTGATTCCCTCAGGCAACGCCACCTCGTCACGGCCATATTTGAAAAGGAAGGCGCAGACCATCGAAAGGTCTGCATTGGGACGGACACCACGCTCGTTGGCTGCCATGGTGTCCTCGCCCTTGAAGCAGCCGCATTTGTCGCCCACCGTATTGGGTTCGGCGCAGGGCTGCCATTGCGCCTTGACATAGGGCATAAAATCAGCCAGCATCTGAAGCAGCCCACTCATCATCACGGGTTCCTCGACGAAGTCGGAAGTGATAACCCCCTCAACAGGCGAGCCATCGGCCCAGACTGTTGCTGTGCCGATGGTCGCCATAAGGAGGAGTGACAATAGTGTGCGCTTCAAAGCCTTTAGGAGAAAAGGTTAGTTGGCGATTAGCGTCCTCGGGATGAACTGGAGGAGCCAGACCTTGAAGAGCTGGACGAACTGCCACTTCGGGAAGAAGAGCTGCTGCTACCGGAACGGCTGCTGGAGCTACTGCTGCTGCCAGAGCGGCTGTTGGAAGAACTGCTTACAGAGCTACTGCTGTTGTTGCCACTACGGCCACTGGAAGAGTTGCTGCTGGAAGAGCTGCTTACAGAGCTGTTGCTGCTGTTGCCACCACGGCTGCTGGAAGAGCTATTGCCACTTCGGCTGGAGCTATTCACAGAGCTGTTACTGCTGTTGCCGGAACGGCTGCTGGAAGAGCTGCTGCCACTACGGCTGGAGCTGTTCACAGAGCTGTTGCTGCTATTGCCGGAACGGCTACTGGAAGAGTTGCTGCCACTACGGCTGGAGCTGTTCACAGAGCTATTGGAGCTGTTTCCCGAACGGCTGCTGGAAGAGCTGTTACCACTACGGCTTGAGCTATTCACAGAACTGTTGGAGCTATTGCCCGAACGGCTGCTGGAAGAAGCGTTACCGCTACGGCTGGAGCTGTTCACAGAACTGTTGTCGCGGTTGCCCGAACGGCTGCTGGAAGAAGCGTTGCCACTACGGCTTGAGCTGTTATTATTATTGGAACGGTTGCCGACTTCGGCGCCTGCACGGCTGCCAGAGTTGTTACCCGATGAAGCATTACCGCTGCGGCTGGACGCATTTCCGCTACGGGTGGAAGCCCCAGATCCGGCGGAACTACGACTGTTCGCATTGGTGCTTACATTGTTGTTATTACCTCCGCCGACACTCGCTCCGCTTGCACGGCTGCTGATGGAGCTGCCCTGAAGCTCGCGATTGTTGCGGCGGCTATTCTCATAATTCTCGTGATGAGCGTACTGGTGGTGCGACATCATGCCCTTACCGATGATACCATCGCCGTAGTGATTGCCGTATCCTCCGGCCACCCACACATGGAAGTCGTGCTTGTTGTAGCGGGCGAAGTGATAGCGGTTGCGGTAGAAGCTATCATGGTAGAAGTTGCGGTAGTGTGCACCTACATACACGTCATAGACGCTGGGAACTCCATAATAGAAGTAGTTGCGGTTGCTATAGCGCTCGTAGATGCGGAAGACGAAGTACGCCCCGGAGTTATAGATGGGACGATAGAAATACTCCCTCTTCAAGAACCGTCTGAACTGGCTGCGGCGCAGCACATAGCTGAGGTCCTCGTTGCGGACATCGAGCAGATAGTAATAGTAGTCGATTGCATCGTCATAACCGAAGATCATGTCGTCGATGACTTCGTTGACGTTCCAAAGGAAGTCGTAGTTGATCTCATAGACATCAACCCACTGCTTACGGGACAGATTCAGTTCGTAGCGCATCCTGTCGGAAAGGAAGCGAGCTTCGCGACGAATCTCCATGGAGCTGAGCATTGCGCTAGCATCCAGACTGACGGCTGCCAAGACCATCATCATTAAGGCCATTCTCATCTTTTTCATAACGCTTGTCTTTTTAATCGGTTTAACTTCTGGTTTCCGATGCAAAGATACGGAGGTTCTTCTCCCTGGGCAAATTGTTTTTCCTATTTGTTGCAGGTTTTATTCCTATTTCTGAGAGGGATTTTCCCCTACTCCGAAAACTCCTTTATCCGCTGTTCGTCCGTGAGCTTGCAGATGAGCAGCTGACGGTCGTCCTCCGCCACAATGTAGCCGTCAAGCCCGATGACTACCACTTTCCGCTCCTGAGCGGTGTGGACGATGCAGTTGCGGCTTTCGTAGAGCGTGACGTCGGGCCCTATGGCGACGTTGCCGGCAAGGTCTTTCTCCAGCTGTCCGTGTAGTGAGCCCCAGGTACCGAGGTCACTCCAGCCAAAGTCGGCAGGGAAGACGAATATCTCATCGGCCTTCTCCAGAATGGCGTAGTCCACCGAGATATTAGGGCACATGGGGAACAGGCGGTTGATGTTCTCCTGCTCAGCCGGCGTGTAGAATATCGGCATCAGCCCTTCGAACATCTCGGCAATCTCGGGCTGCCAGAGGCGGAAGGCATTGACGATGGTGTTGACGTTCCACACAAAGATGCCCGCGTTCCAGAGGTAGTTCTTCCTTTTTATATATTGCTGTGCCGTCTCAATATCGGGCTTCTCCTTGAACGAGTCGACACGGAAAATCTCTTTGTTTACCGTCGAGGCTGCGCTGAGGTCGGCTTGGATGTAGCCGTACCCCGTTTCGGGGCGTGTGGGCTTCATGCCGAGGGTGAGGATGGCATCGTTGCCCGACGTGAATGCCAATGCCGATTGGATGACGCGCTGGAACTCCCGCATGTTCATCACCACATGGTCACTGGGCGTCACCACCACGTTGGCACGCGGATTGCGCGTTTTGATTTTCCACGACACATAGGCGATGCAGGGCGCCGTGTTCCGTCGGCACGGCTCGCTGAGGATGTTCTCCGCCGGTACCTCAGGCAGTTGTTCACGCACCAACGCCGCGTAGCGCTCGCTCGTCACCACCCAAAGATTCTCAGGGGGGCAAATGCCCGCGAACCTATCGACGGTTAGCTGAATCAACGTCCTTCCACATCCCAGCACATCGATAAACTGCTTGGGACGTTCCTTCGTGCTCATAGGCCAAAAGCGGCTGCCGATGCCTCCAGCCATGATTACCACATGATTATCTTTCATTTCCATAACAACACACTTTTTCGCGCCGCTAAATTACGGCTTTTCTTCGAAAAAAGCAAGATTAAAGTGAATTATTATTTGTTCTGCGTTTTTATTCCATTGCGCTGAGATTTTATTCCACTGGGCTACGGATTTATTCCATTGGGCTACGGATTTATCTGCTTGGAATAATTTGCAGCAAAAAGCCCATGCGGATTTGGCAGAAAGCAAGAAAAGTTGTATCTTCGCGCCATATTTCAACAACATCAACGATGATTATCTTCTTCCGCACGAAAAATCAGTCTGTTATAGCCACTGAAGTATCGAACCGTCCTGACGACGCAGTCATTAATCAGCTTTGCTGGTTATTTGGCGAAGCTGCTTATCTGGGCGACTCAGCTCCCGAAGGCAGTTTTGTCGGCCCGCGCCGCGAAATGATTACCCCCTGGAGCACCAACGCCGTAGAAATCACCCAGAACATGGGCATCACGGGCATCAGCCGCATCGAGGAATATTTCCCCGTCAGCGGCCCTGACGCCGAGCACGACCCCATGCTGCAACGATTCTATCCGACACTGAATCAGGACATCTTCAATGTGGACATCACCCCCGAGCCCATCCGCTCTATCGACGACCTCGCAGCCTACAACGAGCAGGAGGGCCTCGCCCTCTCGCCCGAGGAAATCGACTACCTGAAGAACGTAGAGAAACAGCTCGGGCGCAAGCTGACAGACAGCGAGGTGTTTGGCTTTGCCCAAATCAACAGCGAGCATTGCCGGCACAAGATTTTCGGAGGCACGTTCATCATCGATGGAAAGGGGATGGAGAGCAGCCTCTTTGCGATGATAAAAAAGACCACGCAGGAGAATCCCCATCATATCCTTTCGGCCTACAAGGACAATGTAGCATTTGCCGATGGCCCTACGGTGGAACAGTTTGCCCCAGCAGACCATAGCACAAGCGATTTCTTTCAGGTGCGCCCCATTCACACCGTGCTATCGCTGAAAGCCGAGACGCACAACTTCCCCACTACTGTGGAACCCTTCAATGGCGCCAGCACGGGTACGGGAGGCGAAATCCGCGACCGTATGGGCGGTGGAAAAGGCTCTTGGCCCATTGCCGGCACAGCAGTCTATATGACCTCCTACCCCCGCAACAAGGAGGGGCAGGAAGTAGATATCCCTGCCCGTCCTTGGCTCTACCAGACGCCCGAGCAGATTCTTATCAAGGCATCGAACGGCGCCAGCGATTTCGGAAACAAATTCGGCCAGCCTCTCATTGCCGGCTCTGTGCTGACGTTTGAGCATAAGGAAGAGACGGAAAATGCAGAGAATCCTGAGCCACTTTATGGCTACGACAAGGTTATCATGCTGGCGGGAGGCGTGGGCTACGGCACCAAGCGCGACTGCTTGAAGGGTACACCCGAGAAGGGCAACAAGATTGTCGTCGTTGGAGGCGACAACTACCGCATCGGGTTGGGCGGAGGCTCCGTATCGTCTGTCGATACAGGGCGCTACAGCAGCGGCATTGAGCTCAATGCCGTACAGCGTGCCAATGCCGAGATGCAGAAACGCGCCTACAACGTGGTGCGCGCCCTTTGCGAGGAGGATGTAAACCCCATCGTCAGCATCCACGATCACGGCTCAGCGGGACACGTCAACTGTCTTTCGGAGCTCGTTGAAGAGTGTGGAGGACTCATTGACATGACCAAGCTTCCCATCGGAGACCCCACGCTCTCAGCCAAAGAGATAATTGCCAACGAAAGCCAGGAGCGCATGGGCTTGCTTATCGAGGAGGAACATCTCGACCACGTGCGACGCATAGCCGAGCGTGAGCGTGCACCGATGTATGTCGTCGGCGAAACCACAGGCGATGCCCATTTTGCATTCCAGCAGGGCGACGGCGTGCGCCCCTTCGATTTGGATGTGGCGCAGATGTTTGGTCATTCGCCCAAGACGGTGATGGTTGACGAAACCGTTTCACATCACTACACCGACGTTAAGGACTCTAAGGACTTTAATGACTTAGAGGAAGCCCTTTCCCGCGTGCTCAGCCTTGAGGCTGTGGCGTGCAAAGACTGGCTGACGAACAAAGTTGACCGTTCTGTGACAGGTAAGATAGCCCGCCAACAATGCCAGGGAGAATTACAGCTCCCGCTTTCAGACTGCGGTGTGGTTGCCCTTGACTATCGTGGTGTGCACGGTATGGCTACCGCCCTCGGACATGCCCCTCAAGCGGGACTTGCCGACCCTGCCGCAGGTAGCGTCCTTTCCGTGGCCGAAGCGTTGACAAACATTGTGTGGGCGCCGCTTACCGAAGGCCTCGACAGCGTCAGCCTCAGCGCCAACTGGATGTGGCCCTGTCGCTCGCAAAAGGGCGAGGATGCCCGTCTCTATTCAGCAGTCAAAGCCCTCTCGGACTTCTGTTGCGCACTCGGCATCAATGTCCCCACAGGCAAGGACAGCCTCTCCATGACGCAGAAATACCCCGACGGGCGGAAGGTGATTGCCCCAGGCACCGTTATCGTCTCAGCAGGCGGCGAAGTGTCAGACATCCGCAAGGTTGTAAGCCCCGTGCTGGCTGACGAGCCCAAAAGTTCCCTCTATCATATCGATTTCTCCTTCGATGCCCTGCGCCTCGGCGGAAGCGCTTTCGCCCAAAGTCAGAGCAAGGTGGGCTCCGACGTTCCCAGCTGCACCTCGCCCGAATATTTCCGCGATGCCTTTAATGCCATTCAGGACTGCATCCGAAGAGGATTCATCCTGGCTGGACACGACATCTCCGCAGGTGGCCTTATCACTACCCTGCTTGAGATGTGCTTCGCCAACACGCGAGGCGGACTAAAGATTAACCTCAATCGCTTTGAGACAGACGACATAGTGAAAATCCTCTTTGCCGAGAACCCCGGCGTCGTCGTGCAGGTAGCAGACAAGCATGAAGCCGCTTTCAAAGAAGTGCTGGAGGGTGCTGGCGTGGGCTATATTTATATAGGAGTGCCGGCCAAAGAGCGCACCATTCGCATCCGCAAGGGCGACGTGGAGAAGCTCCTTGACATTGATACCCTGCGCGACACTTGGTACCGCGCCTCCTACCTACTCGATCGTCATCAGAGCATGAACGGCTGTGCTGAGGAACGCTTCCAGAATTATGGCAAGCAGCCTCTCCGCATGCATTTCTCGCCCATGTTCTCCGGCAAGTTGTCTTCGTACGGCCTCCATCCGGATCGCTGGAAGAAGCCTGCGAACGGAAAGCCGGCGCCTAAGGCTGCCATTATCCGTGAGAAGGGCACCAACGGCGAACGCGAAATGGCCTACAGCCTTTGGCTGGCGGGCTTCGACGTGAAGGATGTTACCATGACAGACCTTATCAGCGGGCGTGAGACCCTCGATGACATCCGCATGATTGTCTTCTGTGGAGGATTCTCAAACAGCGATGTGCTGGGCTCCGCCAAGGGCTGGGCAGGCGCCTTCCTCTATAATCCCCGCGCCAAAGAAGCCCTCGACAGGTTCTACGCCCGTCCCGACACCCTCTCGCTCGGCATCTGCAACGGCTGCCAGCTGATGATGGAACTCGGGCTTATCGGACAAGGGTACGCCAGCGCCGACGGCTATCGCCTCGGACGTATGGAACACAACACCTCCCACAAGTTCGAATCGGCTTTCCTCGGTATCCACGTGCCGAAGAACAACAGCGTGATGTTTGGCTCGCTGGCAGGCACAAGCATGGGCATCTGGGTGGCACACGGCGAAGGACGCTTCGACCTCCCGCTAGACGAGGAGCACTATAACATCGTAGCAAAGTACAACTACAGCGGCTATCCAGGCAATCCCAATGGCTCCATTTACGACATCGCAGGCATCGCCAGCGCCGACGGGCGCCATGTTGCCATGATGCCACATCTGGAACGCTGTATCTTCCCCTGGCAATGCGGTACTTACCCAGCCGGACGCCTCCATACCGACGAAGTAACGCCTTGGATTGAAGCCTTCGTGAACGCACGCCACTGGTGTCAGAATCAGAAATAGTCCATTGACAAAAGAGCAAACCACGTTGGTTCCATTTTCCCTTCTCAAAGCTTTTGGCACCTTCTTTAAAATCGGCCTCTTCACCATCGGCGGAGGGCCGGTGATGATTCCCTTTATCGAAAGGGAGGTGGTAGAGAAAAACCAATGGCTGACAAAAGAGGAGTTCATGGACCTGATGGTAGTTTCACAGTCGTTGCCGGGGGTATTTGCTGCAAACTTCGCTATCAGCATAGGATACCGTCTGGGTGGCAGACGCGGCAGCGCAGCCTGTGCCATAGGTACTGTGCTGCCCAGCATCATCTGCATCCTCACCATCGCCTTGTTCTTCCAACAGTTGCGCGGCAACAAGGTGGTAGAAAATGTATTCCGAGGCATACGTCCTGCCGTCACCGCCCTCATCCTTGGTCCTATCTTCCACCTCTCGAAGGCTGCAGGCATCACATGGCGCAACGTCTGGATGCCTATTGTCAGTGCACTCCTCATCTGGCAGCTGGGAGTGTCCCCCATCTGGGTCATCGTGGCTGGCATAGCAGGAGGGATTGTGAGGTACTTCACCCTGAAAAAAAACAACGAGAATCACCCTGACATGCATGATATTCCTTGAGCTTTTTATCACGTTCTTCAAGATTGGCTTGTTTGGCCTCGGCGGAGGCCTTGCCATCATCTCCCTCATACAGAACGAGGTGGTGACGAAACATGCGTGGATGACATTCTCGGAATTCACCGACATCGTAGCTGTCAGCCAGATGACGCCCGGTCCTATCGGCATTAATGCTGCTACGTACGTGGGCTACACCGCCGTCGTCAATGCTGGGCACAGCGCCGCTTGGGGCATGGCAGGCTCAGTGCTTGCCACGTTCAGCACTTTACTGCCCTCGTTTGTGCTGATGATTATCGTCAGCCGATTCCTGATGAAGTACACCGACCACCCTGCCGTGCGTACCGTATTCAGTGTGCTCCGTCCCCTTGTTATCGGCCTTATTGCTTCGGCAGCTCTGATGCTTATGAACGAAGAGAACTTCGGTAATCCGAAGGAGAGCACGGTACAATTCATCCTGAGTGTAGTGCTCTGCGCCACATCGTTTGTGGCCATCAACAAGTGGAAGGTTAATCCCATCTTTGTCATCGTCGTCAGCGGAATCGTCGGCGGGGTGGTGTACGGTTTTTTGCCCATTTAGTTGGAAGTTCCTAAAAAAACACGTACTTTTGTGCCCGATTTTCGCACATCGACAATGAACAACCGAACAAATATAGTTCCTACAAGGACGTTTGACTACCTCACCATCCTAAAGGAACACTACCCCAAGAACGACATCTTTGCTGCCTGCAAGGGCGGAGAATGGACGACATACAGCGTAGACGATTACATCACTGCCAGCCGCGAAACGGCCTATGGCCTGCTGGCCAAAGGGTATCAGCCTGGCGACAAAATCATCAGCATCACGGGCAACCGCCCCGAGTGGAACTTCCTCGATATGGGCTGTACACTGGCACGCCTCGTCTACGTCCCCATCTACCCAACCCTCAGCACCGACGACTTCGCATTCATCTTCAATCATAGCGACGCGCGCGCCATCTTCGTCGGCACCGCCGTGCTCCACCGTAAGATTCAGGCTGCCCTTGCTGCACAGGAGCGAGACATCGACGTCTGGCTCATCGACGACAGCGACACGCTGCCCTGCATGAGCCAGCTGCGCCAGCTGGGACGTGATGCCTGGAAAGACTGGGAGTCCATTATCAATAATAACATCCGCGATGTCAGCCCCGACGACGTGGCTACCATCATCTACACCAGCGGCACGACAGGACGTCCCAAGGGCGTCATGCTCACCCACCGCAACCTCACCTTCGATGCCCATGCCCACGCCATGTACCAGGTATACGGCGTCAAGCATAAGATGCTCTCGTTCCTTCCCCTCTGCCACTCCTACGAGCGCACGATGAACTATGAGTATCAGGAACTAGGCATCAGCATCTACTATGCCGAAGGACTCGCCACCATCCAACGTGACCTTGCATCGTGCCACGCTGACGGATTCTCGGCCGTGCCCCGCGTGCTCGAGACCTTCTACGAGAAGTTCCGCCAGCAGGAGAACAACCTCAAAGGATTGAAGAAGAAGATTTACCACGCCGCCTGGGAGTTCGGCAACAATTACGACAACTACAACCGCAACCCGGTGTACCGCCGTCGTCTGCGCATGTTCGACCGGCTCGTCTATAGCAAATGGCGTGCTGCCATCGGGGGGCACAACATGATTATCATCAGTGGCGGTTCGTCTATCAAGCCCAGCATCGTGCGCCTTTTCAATGCCGCCAAACTCCACATATTCGAGGGTTACGGCATGAGCGAGACTTCACCCGTCGTTGCTGTCAATAACCCCACTGAGGGCGTCAACAAAATGGGAACTGCTGGTAAGCCTATTGACGGATCGGAGCTCTCTTTTGCTGATGACGGTGAAATCCTCGTCCGTGGTCCGCACGTCATGAAGGGCTACTATAAAGACCCCGCCGAAACAGCCCGCATCATCGATGCCGACGGCTGGCTCCACACGGGCGATATAGGCACCCTTGTCGAAGGCAAGTACCTCAAAATCACCGACCGGAAGAAGGAAATCTTCAAGCTCTCCTCCGGCAAATACATCGCCCCCCAACTGCTTGAAAACAAAATCAATGACAGCCAGTATTTCGACAGCAGCATCATCGTGGGCGAGAATCAAAAGTTCGCCAGCGCCATCATCTGCCTCAACTACGGACAGTTAGACCGCTGGGTAGAGAACCAGGGACTCGGCAAACTCAGCAAGGAGGAGATGCTTACGAATCCCGCCGTGCTCAAGCTGTTCAGCCGCGAGATAGAAACCATCGACAAGACGCTGGCCGACTACGAGGCCATCAAGCGCCCCGTCTATGTATTCGACGAATGGACTACTGCCAACGGTATGCTCTCGCAGACCCTCAAGCTCCGTCGTGCCGTCATCCTGCGCCACTACGCCGAGCAAATCGAAAGCATCTACAGCAAGTAAAACTACGTTTCCCTTAGTTCTTTCAGCATACCTTCACAACCGGAAAGAATGTCCTGGAAGGCTTGCTCGAAGTCGCCTGTGTACCACGGGTCGGCGACGCTGGCATGAGGCCGTCCCGCATAGGACATCAGCAGGTGCACCTTACCCTTGGTGTCGTCGCCAATGATACGATCCAGCAGGCGCAGATTGCTCTGGTCCATGCAGACAAGCAGGTCATAGCGCTCATAGTCGGCAGGAATGACACGACGGGCTGTCTTGTGAGAGTCGAAGGACACACCATGCTGGCGCAGGCAACGCTGCGCAGGAGGATAGATGGGATTGCCACGTTCCTCGTCCGAAACGGCAGCGGAGGCAATTTCAAACTGCTCATCTACCCCGTGCGCCTTCACCAACGCCTTCATCACAAACTCCGCCATAGGCGAACGACAGATATTGCCGTGACAGATGTATAGGATTCGGAGCATATACTATGGAAAGAAAGACTCTGTATTAAAACGTCTGATAATCCTCAACGCCTCTCCCTGAAGAACTGCGTCATAAGAGCGGCGCAGTCGTCGGCAAGGACGCCCGAGACGACCTCGGTTCGAGGATGAAGGGCATCGGGAGCCGTGCGACGGAAGCCTCGCTTCTCATCGTCAGCCCCCCAAACAAGACGGCTCACCTGCGCCCAAGCAATGGCACCGGCACACATTACGCAGGGCTCGACAGTAACGTACAACGTGCAATCAGTGAGATACTTACCGCCCAACCACGAGGCTGCCGCCGTGATAGCCTGCATCTCAGCATGCGCTGTGACGTCAGTAAGCGCCTCCGTGCGGTTGTGGGCACGTGCAATGATGCGTCCCTGACAAACGATGACAGCCCCCACGGGCACTTCCCCCTCGTCAAAGGCCTGACGCGCCTCGACGAGTGCCATCTTCATAAAATCAGCATCAGTCATCGGCGCATGTCGTGCTCGTCGAAGAGCGTGGGATAGTCAAGTTCAAGGTTCTGGAAAATGTTGCGGAGGAGTGTCTCGCGCATCCATCGGCTGCGATTGGCAATGTGGTACTTGTCGAGATAGTTTTCTATCATCTGCTTTTCCTCCTTGCTGAGGAACGTGACGACGCGCTCGGTGCGTGGTGCGGCCTGCGGAAGCATGACTACCGGCTTGGACTTCTTCTTTCTTTTCATGGGATATGATGATTTTTATTTCATTTTCACCTTCGCTGGGCGGGACTCGTTTTGCAGCCTGTCGAGGGCGGTGATAACGAAGACGCTGTGCCCTGTGCTGTTACGGGGAGAAAGATTGAACCAGGTGTTGGGCGTCAAGCCAATGATGCGGGCGCCATTGGAGAGGTCTAATTTCTCACCCGCATCGAAACGGTAGACAACGTAGCGTATGGGGCGGTCCATCTCCGTCTTGTACTTCGGAGCCGTCCACATCAGCACAGGGCCATCGTCGGTTTGGATGAGTGCAGGCTTGCGCACAGCCTCCGGTGCCTTACGGTCGATGAAGGGGAACAGGGGCTGCAGGGCAAGCGTGCCGGCGTGGGCAACCGCCTGCACCTCGGCCTTGCCGGCAGCCGTAGCCATGTGCGCGCGAAGGGCATCGGCATACCACCAACAGTAGCCGCTGACGGGCTGCTCGCGCTGCATACGGAACTTGGCAGCGAGCTGATTCTGCGCAGGGTTTTGCGGGTCTTTATAGCTGAGGCAGCGCTCCAGGTCCTGTCCGATGAAAAGGGGGCGTCCGCCAGCCTTCTCGGCCCACCAGCCGACAAGCGTGGCATAGTCGGCACGCGAATGTCCGATCTCCCAATAGAGCTGCGGCACGGTGTAGTCCACCCAGCCCTTCTCAACCCACAGGAGGATATCGGCATAGAGGTCGTCGAAATTCTGCAGACCTGACGTTGCCGACCCGTCTTCCCCATTATGATAGATTCCAAACGGGCTGACGCCGAACTTCACCCACGGCTTGATGTCGTGGATGGTGGCGGAAAGCTGCTGGATGAGCAGGTTGACGTTGTCGCGCCGCCAGTCGGCCTTGTCGCTGAAGCCGCGCGGGTCAGCAGCAAAGTCGGCATCGTCGGGGAAAGAGACGCCCGCCACGGGATAAGGATAGAAATAGTCGTCGATGTGCAGTCCGTCCACATCGTAGCGCTTCACGATGTCGCTGACGATGGTGCAGATGTAGTCGCGGTTGAGCTGCATGGCGGGATTGAAGATAAGCATGCCGTCATACTCCACCAATCGCTCGGGGAAGCGGAACCACGGGTGCTTGTAGTGCATGTCGGCCTTCTTCAGCCCCTTCAGCTTGGCGCGGTAGGGGTTTATCCACGCGTGGAGTTCCATGCCGCGCGCGTGGCAGGCGTTAATCATAAACTGTAGCGGGTCCCAGTCTGCATCAGGGTTCTTGCCCTGCTCGCCCGTCAGGAAGCGGCTCCACGGCTCGTAGAAGGAGACATAGAGCGCATCGGCCTCAGGCCTAACCTGAAACATCACGGCATTGACGCCGGCCTGCTGGAGCACGTCCAGCTGCTCGGTGAGGCGCTGTTGCTGCTCGGCCGAGGTCATGCCCACGTACTGCCCGTTCACCACCTGCATCCATGCCCCGCGGAACTCGCGCTTCGGCGCATAGTCGGCAGTATAGGTCTGCAAGGAGGACGCCGGATTCCCCGCCCCAGAGGATTTCTTGACATTCTTCTGCGTAGAACACGCAGACAACAAACACACGGCAAGCAGGCACATGCCGATGCGGCACGCCGCATCCCACGCCCAATAACGGAAGTTTCTCATCCTGTTCAAAGTCAAATTTTGTGCAAATATAACACAAGGCAACGAAAAAAGCAAGAAAAAAGCAATATATTCACCATTCTCATTGATTATTCCGCAATTTGCCTGCGCTCTGCCGTCAGCCCAGTGGACTAATTCCATAGCCCACTGGAATAAGATCACAGCCCACTGGAATAAAATCATAGCCCACTGGAATAAAATCATAGCCCACTGGAATAAAATCACAGTCCACTGGACTATCGGCTCATTGGCAAACAAAGGGCACGAACTACTTTCAATCCGCAAGCAAGGTCAAAATCCAGGAAGAAATCCGCCTTTCGTCCCCTTCCGTGCAACGAAAAAATCGACTCAGACGCCAAGTTCAAGAAAAAAGCCAATTTTACAACCCACTGAAAGCAAGCGTGATATTAAAAAAGTGTCAAAGTGTCAAGGTGTCAAAGTGTCATTTTCGTTTTGCGTTCGACCTTCGAACGGGGTTTTCAGAGTATGCTTATTTATATATTATAAAAAATTATAATATATAAATAATAATAGTATATAATAATATAATAGTAATTCTTCCATTTCCTCCCCCAAAGACACGATTGCTAGAACGAAAATGACACTTTGACACCTTGACACTTTGACACTTTCCCGCCACAGACCTCTCTCGCCATACCGATGAAAAAGAGCCTGCCCACTTCAACTCACCCGAAAATAACCGAAACAAAGGGCTTCTTACATTTTTTCACCTTATGACCTCATGGTTTTCGACTAAAAAAATGCCGGCAATCGCGCTTATTTTTTTTCGAATAAAATTTGCTTTTTCACTCGGTTTGCACTATCTTTGTACCATAATAAAGCAACACCAAATTATAATAGCGCGCGTATGAAAACGAAATCACCCATTTTCAGGAGGCTATGGCTGCTACTGCTGGTAGTCATGCCCATGTGCATCAAAGCCCAAATGGTTGAAAAGCCATTCCTCTGCATCGAAAAGACCGATGGCGAGGTGGTGAAGGTGCCCATCACCGATGAGTATCCCACAATAAGGTACACCTTCACCATCCAAGACTCAGGAACGGAGCGACAGGTTGTCCATTACTTGCGGATTCTGCTTGCTGGTGACGAGGACATCTGGATTCCGCGCGATGAAATAAGATGCCTTTCTACCAAGTTTGAGTTGGTAGACACCTCCGTTCTGGGAATAAAAAGTGACGATGATTCGACGTCGGAAGTCTATTCAATGAGCGGCATCCGCGTAGGCAATCTTGCCCACATGAGCAGCCTACCCAAAGGAATCTATCTGGTGAAGAAAGGAAGTCTAACCCTGAAATTTGTCAACAAATGAAGCGCCTCGTACTCTTTTTCGTCATGGCCGTAGCAACCATGGCGGGTGCCAACGCACAGGATTTTTACCCAGGTCAGCAGATGGTGATTCACCTCGTTTCGGGCGACAGCCTAATATACGAATTGTGGGATAGGGACCTATCGCCCCGCGTGGAGAACGGCCAGATCGTCTGGCACGCGGCATATCCTAAAGGGTCTTATGCCATCAAAGAGGTGGAGCGCATCGACGTCCTTACAGCTGAGCAGTCATTGGAACGTGCACGAGAGGGACTGATGGAGTTATACAAAGCCACCGATGGCGACCACTGGTTGAACAACACTAACTGGGGCAGCGACAAACCCATCAGCGAGTGGTACGGCGTGACGACCGACGACAGTCCATACGTAAAGTTTCTAGACCTGAACGGCAACGAGCTGAAGGGCGAGTTGCCTAGCCAAGGCACCTTTTTGAAAATGGGACCAGCGCTGGAGTTCAAAGTGCAAGAGAACCATCTTACCGGTTCCCTCCCCAAGGACTGGTCAAAGGACTTAGCGCTATGGGGAATACGTGTCGAAAATAATGAGATGAGCGGCACGCTGGCTCCCGAACTCTTCGGCCTGCCCTTCTTCGATTTTTTGGATATCAGCAACAACAACTTCACTGGAAACATGCCCGCAGGCATGGCACGACTGATGAACGAGCCTAATATGCTGTTCGTCTTTAACAACGACTTCAGTGGCGATGTGCCTGAAGAAATCGTCAATCACCCACGTTTTCACCTCTGCTGGAACTTGATTATACCTCAGCAAGGTCACCTGAACGTGCCCCCCATTCCCGGCTACCATTTCCCCGTCACCGACCTGAACGGCAATCACCTAGAGACCACCGATGTCTACAGGAACAACCTCTATACCCTCATCTTCAACTACTCTTCGGCACAGGACAACTTCACCAGCAAGTTGAAATTGGCATACGAGCAATATAAGAGCAAAGGGTTTGAAGTGTTGGGGATGACACCTGGCAACGCCGAAGAGGTGAACGAACACTTGCACGAGAACGGCATCTCGTGGCTTAACCTCGACCCAGCATCTTTCGCCGATTATATCGGATACTACTATCTCAATCTGAACTACATCAACCTTGTCGACCAAAACGGCAACGTCGTCTTTACGAGCGTCATGGACGATAATGGCAAAATGGAAGATTTAGCAGGCTCGAGCACGCGCGACCAGGAGGTCTTCGATGTGTTGGCCGAGAAGTTCGGAAATTATGACTACACCCCCTACACCTCTACCGATTATTCGCGTGACGGCGAGGTAATGACCCTGCAGAAAGCCTCTGTGGGCAAGGGTGTGGACATCGTGTTCATCGGAAACTGTTTTGTGGACAAGGACATGGAGCCAGGAGGCAAGTACGAGCAGAAAATGCAGCAAGCCATGGAGCAGTTCTTTGCCTACGAACCCTACACCTCGCTGCGCAACCGATTCAACGTCTATGCCGTCAAAGCCGTATCGCAGAACGCCGAGATGTTCGAAGGTACGGAACATGCCATAAACACCGACGGCGATGCCTTCGCCTACGCACAGAAGGTGACAACGCTCATCCCTGACCGTCCCATGCGCGTAAACGTCGTATTCAACGTGCTCAACGCCGGACGCAGTTTCACCTACATGTACGACGACAACTCCTACAGCGCATTCTTACTCAATGGCATCAATCCGGTGCTCAACCACGAGGGCGGCGGACACGGCATCGGGCGCCTTTATGATGAATACGTAGAGACAGCCCGCAGCACAGCCACCGATGCCGTGAAGGACTATTACGAGAACATGTGGAACTCGTATGGCCGTGGTGCCAACATCGACATGCACGCCGACGTGGCGAAAACACACTGGGCACGGTTTGCTGCCGACGACCGTTATGCAGGTGAAGGGCTGGGAGCCTACGAAGGAGCCGGTACTGTGGAGTATGGCATATACCGCCCCACACAGAACAGCATGATGCGCTTCAACGACATCCCCTTCAACGCACCTTCGCGCGAGGCCATCTACAAATACATCATGCAGGAAAGCGAAAGCCCCGACTGGAAGTACGACTACGAAACCTTCGTCAAGTTCGACGCCAAAGGTCGTGCACAGTTTGCGGAGGCCGTAGCGAACCAGGCGCCCATGAAGCGGTTTGACAACACCGACAAGCAAGCAATTCCGACAAAGGCTGACGCTGTAGAACAAAAGCCCAGCACGGCACCTCCTGTCATCATCCAGGGCACATGGCAAGACGCGCTGAAGAACCCCACAAAAATCAGCTATCAGCAATAAGCCACATCGCGCGCAAATCAAATGGAGGAACAGTTCATTTCGGTCAGGGGGGCGAATGTCAACAACCTGAAAAACGTCTCGGTGGATATTCCACGAGGGAAGCTGGTGGTAATAACGGGACTGAGCGGCTCGGGCAAGTCGTCACTAGCCTTCGACACGCTGTATGCCGAGGGGCAACGCCGCTATGTGGAGAGCCTCTCGTCGTATGCCCGGCAGTTCCTGGGGCGCATGAAGAAGCCCGACTGTGACTTCATCAAAGGGCTTCCCCCTGCCATTGCCATCGAGCAGAAGGTGAACAGTCGCAACCCGCGCTCCACCGTCGGCACCTCTACTGAAATCTACGACTACCTGCGCCTGCTCTACAGCCGCATTGGCAAGACCTACTCCCCCATCAGCGGACAGTTGGTAAAGAAACACACCCCCGAGGACCTCGTGAAGTGTATGCTCACCTACAGCCGAGGCACGCGCTTCACCGTGCTTGCCCCCATCGCCCCGCACGGCGAACGTTCATTGAAGGAACAAATGGCCATCTACATGCAGCAGGGCTTCACCCGCATGGAAGTGAACGGCGAAATCATCCGCATCGAGGACTGGCTAGTGGAAGCCTCCGACAAAAAAGACCCAGCCCTCGGACAATCTTCCTCACGGGGGAGCGGCGAACAGGTAATCTTCCTCGTCATCGACCGTCTGTCAGTCGATGACAGCCGCGAGACTGTTAGCCGCCTGACAGACTCGGCTGAAACGGCGTTCTTTGAGGGTGGCGGCACATGTATGCTGCGCTTCTACCCCGCCCAGATTCTCCATACCTTCAGCACCCGCTTCGAAGCTGACGGCATCACCTTCGAAGAGCCTTCTGACCAACTCTTCTCATTCAACAGCCCGCTGGGCGCTTGCCCCACGTGCGAGGGCTTTGGGCGCATCATCGGCATCGACGAGAAATTGGTCATCCCCGACACGACGTTAAGTGTCTATGACGGCGCTGTGGTTTGCTGGCGAGGCGAAAAGATGAATGCGTGGAGGGACGAGTTCATCCTCCGTGCCGCAGAAGCCGACTTCCCTATCTTCACCCCCTATTATCAGCTCACCCAGGCACAGAAGGATTATCTCTGGCACGGCCCGCGGGGAAAGGTGTGCATTGACTCGTTCTTCGCCATGCTGGAGGAAAACCAATACAAAATCCAGTACCGCGTCATGCAGGCCCGCTATCGTGGCAAGACGCTCTGCCCCACCTGTCGTGGAACCCGTCTGAAGAAGGAAGCCACATACGTCAAGGTAGGCGGACGTTCTATTTGCGACTTGGTGGAGATGCCTGTCAGCGAGCTGAAGGGATTCTTCGACCGTTTGGAGCTTGACGAGCACGACACGATTGTTGCCTCGCGCCTGCTCAAGGAGATTACTAGCCGCCTGCAATTCCTGCTAGACGTGGGACTCGGCTACCTCACGCTGAACCGCCTCAGCAACTCCCTGTCGGGCGGCGAGAGCCAGCGCATCAACCTCGTCACCTCGCTCGGCAGTCCGCTCGTCGGCTCGCTCTACATCCTCGACGAACCCAGCATAGGCCTCCATAGTCGCGACACCGACAAGCTCATCCGTGTGCTACGCCAGCTGCAACGGGCGGGAAATACCGTCATTGTCGTCGAGCACGATGAGGAAATCATCCGCGCAGCCGACTACATCATCGACGTAGGCCCCAATGCTGGACGCCTTGGAGGAGAGATAGTCTTTGCAGGAGACATGAAGGATGTACAGGAGAACAGGAGCTCTGACAAGAGTTACACGCTCCGCTATCTTCTTGGCGAAGAGAAGATTCCCGTCCCCACAAGCCGGAGGCCGTGGAACCTCCACATTGATGTGAAGGGAGCCCGTCACAATAACCTGAAGGGCATCGACGTCACGTTCCCCCTCAACGTCCTCACCGTCGTCACAGGTGTCAGCGGCTCGGGAAAAAGTTCGCTGGTGCGCGACATTCTCTATCGCGCCCTCAACCGTCAGTTCGGCGAGAGCGGCGATCGTCCCGGCGATTTCACCCGATTGGAGGGCGATATCCGTAGCATCAGCGCCGTGGAATTCGTAGACCAGAACCCCATCGGGCGCTCTACCCGCAGCAATCCCGTCACCTACATCAAGGCCTACGATGAGATACGCAAGCTCTATGCCTCTCAGCCCCTCGCCAAACAGATGGGATACACGGCAGGCTACTTCTCCTTTAACAGCGAGGGAGGGCGCTGCGAGGAGTGCAAGGGCGAGGGTACAATAACCGTTGAGATGCAGTTCATGAGCGACCTTGTGCTCGAGTGCGAAGCCTGCCACGGCAAGCGCTTCAAGAACGACACCCTGCTTGTCAAATACCGCGACAAGGACATCCACGACATCCTTGAGATGACCGTCAACCAGGCCATTGAGTTCTTCGAGGAGGGCGGAAACAAGACGATTGTCTCCCGTCTGCGCCCCCTGCAAGCTGTCGGACTCGGCTACATCAAACTCGGACAGAGCTCTTCAACCCTCTCGGGTGGTGAGAACCAGCGTGTGAAACTCGCCTACTACCTCGGGCAAGAGCGCTCCGCCCCTACCCTCTTCATCTTCGACGAGCCGACGACAGGCCTCCACTTCCACGACATCAAGAAACTGTTTGAGAGTTTCAACGCCCTTATCGATAGAGGGCATACTATCCTCATCATCGAACACAACATGGAGGTTATCAAATGTGCCGACTACGTCATCGACCTAGGTCCCGAGGGCGGAGAGCGAGGCGGCAACCTCGTCGTCTGCGGCACCCCTGAACAAGTAGCTGCTTGCCTTGACTCTTACACAGGCCGTTTCCTTCGCGAGAAACTGGCGTAATAAAACACGGAAAGAACTTTGGGTTGTCAGCGAAAAAAAGTTGTTTTTTCATGCAGTATTTTGGAGATTCTCCGTTTTTAGAAGTAGAAACTTACAAAAGACTACATTTATGAAAAAGATTCTTGGTCTATCCATCGTTCTGTTGCTGGCAGCAACGGCAGCAAGCGCACAGCCCGAAAAAGGCTCCCTTTTTTTCCTCCCACAGGCAGGCATCAACGTATCAACGCTTAAGGGACATGCCTCTATCAGAGCCGACTATTCATTATTCGATGGAGGAGTAGGGACAACGGCAACCAGTCTCTCACGCCCCCACATTGGTGCAAACTTAGGTTTGAGCATGGAATACCAGCACCGGCAGCATTGGGCACTTGCATTCGGGATAGAGGGAAGTCGTCAAGGAACACGATTCAAAGACACCGAATTTAGCAACAACAACTTAAGCAATGGCCGTATTGATTTGGACTATATCGGAATCCCTCTTCTTATGAGATATTATGCAAGTAACCAGTTTGCGTTTGCTTTTGGACTTCAACCGAGATTCCTGATTCATCAACAATCAAAGGGTGACTTCTCCGAGTCAGCCAGCGTGGCAAACTATACAATCTCATCTACTGCCGAAGACTTTTCACTCGTTGACGCCACCCTACCACTCAGCGTTTCATACTATTGGGCAAACCATACATTCTGCGAGTTTCGATACAACTTCGGCATCAATCTGTTCAATAGTGACTGGATTCCCTATCTTCCCTTCTGTCACAACCACTGCGTCAGCCTCACCATAGGGCACAAAATCAAGCTCTGAGTTTCGACGGAGGCCTCCGATGCTTCCATCGGACGCCTGCGATGCTTTCGTCGGACGCCTGCGATGCTTTCGTCAGACGCGTCCGACGAAAGACTTCTAATGCGTTCTACGAAAAGCCTGCATCTAATCATACATAAAATTTGTTATTTTATTACAGGAAAAAGAGGCATTTTGTGAATAATAACGTACTTTTGCAGGCGTGAATCTGAAAAAGAAACAACATATTGCCTCGTGGGTGCTGTTGGCTGTGTACCTGCCAATGCTACTTCTCTCGTCGCTCCACACGCACGAGGACAATGTTTCGTTTGCAGATGCTGATAGTTCCCATTGCGTTCATCATCAATGTCATGGACATCTGTCGCAGACAGGATCGGCGATGCACGACTGCGTGCTGTGTCAATTCCTGACACTGAAAATGTTGGCAGCCACCCCAGGCCATGTCTCTGCCGAGACCCATATTTGCACAAAATTCATAGCAATACCATTACAAGAGTACAAAGCTCGCTGCTGTGACATTCCTGTTACGCGAGGACCTCCATTTACCTGTATCCCAGACGTTTTACAAGCAAATTCATAAACCTTTTTATTTTTCTTAAAACTGATTACAGAATGAAAACAAGATATATCATTCTGCCTTTGCTGTGTATATGGACAGCAATGGCAGCGCAAGAGGCCATCCCCCAACACAATCATGAGGAGGACTCGACAGACGTATTCTATCGTCACCTGCAACTGGGCGAAATCACCGTCACAGGCGTTACCGGCGACACCAAACTGAAGCACTCCACGGCACCCGTCAGCATCGTCACGCCTCAAATGCTGCGTGCCACATCCTCAACCAACATCATCGATGCCATTGCCCACCAACCGGGCATCAGCCAGTTGACAACAGGCAGCGGCATTTCCAAACCCATCATCCGCGGCTTGGGCTACAACCGCGTGGTGGTGATAAGCGAAGGTATTCGTCAGGAGGGCCAGCAGTGGGGCGACGAACATGGTGTGGAAGTCGATGGGGGCAGCGTCAGCTCGGTGGAGATTCTGAAAGGTCCCGCCTCGCTCATGTACGGCTCCGACGCTATGGCAGGGGTCGTTATCCTTCACGCCCAACCCACACTGGGCGAGGGAGAAACGCGCGCTCATATCGGCTCAGAATATCAGATGAATAATGGCTTGCTGGCACACAGTTACTCTTTTGCGGGTAACCGGCAAGGCATTGTCTGGGATGCCCGCTACAGCGGCAAAATGGCTCATGCCTACCGGAATCCCTACGACGGCTATGTGCCTGGCTCGCAATTTCGCGAAAGGGCGGGACGTCTGATGCTCGGACTGAATAAATACTGGGGATTTTCGCACCTGACAGCAACAGCCTATCACCTTACGCCTGGTATTGTTGAGGGCGAGCGCGACGAAGATACGGGCATCCTCATATCGGAACTCTCCTCCCCCACTTCATACAGCAAATCCCTCCCCTTCCAGCAGGTCAAACATTATAAGATGGTATGGGACAATGCGCTGAATCTCCCGTCGGGTAGTCTGAAAGCTATCGTCGGTTACCAACAGAATCATCGGCAGGAGTTCGAGGAGAGTGCCGACGACTACGAACTCTACTTCAAAATGCATACGCTGACGTACGATCTGCGCTACGTGACTCAAGAGTGGAACGACTGGAAACTCTCGACAGGCATGGGAGGAATGTACCAGCAATCCACCAATGAGGGTGAGGAATACCTGATACCTGACTACCGTCTGTTTGACATCGGAACGTATGCCACTGCCACAAAATCGCTCGGCGACTGCTGGACGCTGAACGGCGGCATTCGCTACGACTTCCGCCATCTGCATGGCGATGCACTGGAAGAGGAAGGCGCGATGCGCTTCACCGACTTCACACGCCACTTTAACGGACTGACGGGTAGCATGGGCGCTGTGTGCAACGTGAACGAGCATCTGAACCTGCGTCTTAATGTAGCCCGCGGTTTCCGCACTCCCAACATCAGCGAACTGGCTTCAAACGGCATACACGAGGGCTCCATCCGCTACGAAATAGGCAGCCATCAGCTCAAAGCCGAATACAGCCTGCAGGCAGACTTCGGGCTTGACTTCACCTCACGCTACGTTTCATTCCAACTGGCTCTCTTCGCCAACCACATCGACAACTACATCTTTACCCATCGGCTAACCCAGGTCATCGAAGAGGGTTATCTCACCTATGCCTACACGCAGGGAAATGCCCGTCTGCTAGGCTTTGAGGCAGGTATTGACATCCATCCCATCCATTCAGTCCACTTTGGCAACACGTTCTCCTACGTCGATGCCCAACTAATGCGCCAGCCTCCTGAAATGAAGTATCTGCCTTTCACACCCGCCCCACACTGGGCATCGGAACTGAAGTGGGAATTGACACACCACTCGCACACCACCTTCGGACATCATTCCCACCCCGTCATCCCTGCCGCCCTCTCGCTGAACAACCTCTACGTCGCAGCAGGGCTCGACTACTTCTTCAAGCAGACACACATCTACAGTGCCGATGACACCGAGACCGTCACCCCAGCCTATACGCTATTGGACCTTTCTGCCGGCGCTGACGTCCTGATGCACGGCAAAAAAGTGGCAGAGGTGCACATCCTCGCTGACAACCTGCTCGACTGCGCTTATCAAAATCACCTCAGCCGTCTGAAGTATGCTCCCGTGAATATGGTCACTGGACGTCAAGGCGTCTATAACATGGGACGAAACATCACCTTCAAAGTCGCAGTCCCCATCGAATTCTGAAATTCACCTGTTTTAGGTATTGCACAATTCAGAAAGAAGCTGTATCTTTGTAGCCGAAATGGTTACGTTGACTATAGGACTGCTCATTCCCTTGCTAGGCACAATGCTCGGCTCGGCTTTTGTATTCCTCATGAAGGATGAAATGCCCATGCGACTGCAGAAATCGTTGCTTGGCTTCGCTTCGGGTGTGATGGTAGCGGCATCTGTGTGGTCGCTACTGATTCCGGCAATGGAGATGGAGTCCGGCAAAGGGGCATGGTCTGTATTCCCTGCCGCAGTAGGATTTCTGTTAGGCATTGGATTCCTGCTGCTGATTGACGAACTGACGCCACACTTGCATATCGGCACTGACAAGCCAGAGGGACCTCGTTCTCGCCTCTCCAAGACGGCTATGCTTGCCCTTGCTGTTACCATACACAATCTGCCAGAGGGCATGGCTGTCGGCGTGGTTTTTGCAGGAGCCGACAGTGGAACGACAAACATATCCCTCGCAAGTGCCCTGGCTGTTGCAGTGGGTATCGCCATACAGAACGTCCCCGAAGGAGCCATCATTTCCATGCCTATGCGGGCAGCAGGAAACAGCCGTTGGCGCTCGTTCCTTATCGGAACACTCAGCGGAGTCGTCGAGCCTATCGGTGCCCTTGCCGTGTTGCTGCTGGCCTCGGTGTTGACGCCCGTCCTCCCCTACATGCTCACCTTTGCTGCCGGAGCTATGTTCTACGTTGTGGTCGAAGAACTAATTCCTGAGGCATCCAGCGGACAGCACAGCAATCTCAGCACCATCGGTTTTGCTATCGGCTTTGTGTTGATGATGGTACTCGACGTGGTAATGGGATAGCGTGAATTCAATGTAAAGGAAGATACCCAACTTTGAAAAGCATGACTATTTTCCCTGAGATACACAACAGTGCAGAGCTGATGCAGTGTATTGAGCAGATTGGCTTTCTGCCGTTGCTCGACAGCGGTATCCAAGGATTCTCTGCAGAGGAGATGGTCGACGACGACTGCCGATACGTGATGCTGCCCGACGGGGGGTGGGACTGGCCTTTGTGGAAATGGAAGGGCTCGGTGATTACTGACGGAGGGTACGTCTATGGCAAGTTCTTCGCCGGTAAGGCGGGGTTTATCAGCCGCGAATGGTGGCCCGATTTCTGCAACTACCGGCGTAGTCGTCATCCCGCCCCAGCAGAGGGCAGCATCGAGGAGGCCATCCTACTGACGCTTGCCGAACATGACAGTCTAATCACGCGTGAGCTGCGTGCCGCCTGTGGCTTCGATGGGCCGAAGATGCGTAGCCGTTTCGATGCCTATATCACTCGCCTGCAGATGGCTACACGTATCGTCACAGAGGATTTTGTCTATCCGCTCGACCGTCATGGGAACGAGTATGGTTGGGGGTGGTCCTTGCTCACCACACCGGAGAAACTCTACGGCCGAGATGCCTGCCATTGCAGCCGACAACCTGAGGAATCGCTCGAGCGCATCCTTCGTCAGCTTCGGTATTTATGCCCCCATGCCACCGAGGCACAGATTCTGCGGATGGTGAAATAACAACGTGAATACCATTTATCCATACGACAATGAAGAAAACAGCTATTATTCTAGCAGCCATGCTCACGATGAGCCTGTGCGCCTGCTCACAAAGTAACAAATCAAAGGAAAACAAAAGCATGAAAACATTGGTAGCCTATTTTTCGGCATCGGGCGTCACGAAGGGTGTAGCCCAGCAGTTGGCCGAAGTGGCAGGAGCCGACCTGCATGAAATCAAACCCGCCGTAGCCTATACGGAAGCAGACCTCGACTGGCGCGACAAGCAAAGCCGAAGCAGTGTGGAGATGCAAGACAAATCATCGCGCCCCGCCATCACCGGCAAGCTGAAGAACATGAAAGACTATGACATCATCTACGTCGGCTTCCCCATCTGGTGGTACACCTGCCCAACCATCGTCAACACCTTCATGGAAACATATGACCTGAAGGGCAAGACCGTTATCCCCTTCGCCACCTCCGGCGGAAGTAGCATCCAAAAAGCCTGCGACGACTTGAAAAAAGCCTACCCGCAAGTTATCTGGAAGGAGGGCAAACTGCTGAACGGCGTTTCAAAAAAAGACCTCGAAGCCTGGGTAAAGGATCATCGGGACTAACGCCCCTCTGCAAAAAACTCCTTGATATTCAGGAAAAGAGCCGGGAAAGGAGCAGGAGGGCTATGGAGGCAAGAGCCAAAATAGCGCTGGGGAGGTGACGTTTAATAAGGTAACGGAGGAGGAAGTAGAAAGTCAGCCACAGCAGAAGGGCATCCAAGAGGGTAAAATGGATGACATCCAGGGTGCTGCCAGGCCATTGGGCAATGGCAGCAAGAAGTGAATTCATCCCTCGGACGGCATAGACAAGCAGCCCTGTGAGAAACGGTGCAAGCGGTGTCCATGAAAGGGCTATCCACACCACTATCAGTGTCATGACGACATAGAAGAGTGGCTGAATAACCATGTTCGTTACAAGAAAATAAGTGGGAAAGCGGCCAAAGTAATGGAGCACCAACGGAGCAACGCCCACCTGTGCCGCCATCGAGACAAACACTACGGCAACAGGTGCAGCCAACAGACGAGAACGGCCGAGAAGGGGCATGTGGACATGCAGCGCTTCCCACTGAGGCATCAGCAGCAATATGGACAGCATGGAGGCGAAGGAGAGCTGGAAGCCGACGTCGAACAACAGGAAGGGCTGTATTCCTACCATCACCAACGCTGTCAAAGCCAAAGCGCTGAGGGGTGAACGGTCGCCACTCAGCAACGCCACTACGGCATAGACGGTGAACATCGTCACGGCTCGCACCAACGACGGAGGGAAGTCCGCCAGAAGAGTAAAAGCCCAAAGAAGCCCAACCGCCAGCAGCCCGCACAGCCTTCGTCCTATACGGCTGTGGAAGAGCAGGCCGAATGTCATCGTCAGCAGCATATAGAGCACACCGACGTGGAGCCCCGACAACGCCATAAGGTGACTGGCACCGGCATCAGCATAAACATCGCGCACATCGTCGCCCAGCGCACTCTTGTCGCCCAGCGAGAGTGCCTCCACAATGCCAAGCACATCGTCGGGCAGCCCCGCAGCAGCATAGCGGCTCCGTAGCCACCCCGTTACCCTGCCCCTCAGCCTCATTATCGAGGGGATGACTGACGCCACCGTCGTCGCTTGCGGCACAAGGGGAAGCCGCGTGGCCTTTGCCGCAGGAATCATTGCCGTCCCGCTAATCCTTTGGCTGTAAAGCCATCGGGCATAGTCGAATGTCAGGCTATCAGAGAAGTTCATCGGCGGACGAATGGTAACGCCTTCCAACAGCAGCGTGTCGCCCCATGCCCACGAATCATGCTCATCAGACCCGAAGAGATAGCCATAAAGGCGATGTCCATTCACATCAAGCAGATAGCGCACCGAGCGCTGCCGGCATACAGGGCCTCCACGAATGACGGCACGGCCATCGACAGCCTCTGCCGGCCATGTGACAACCACCCTGTCACGCACCGTCTGATAGCGCCAGCCGCCCAATGCCACCACGGACAACAAGAGAAGAAGGCTGCCAATGAGAGGCCGACGGAACAGGAAAGAGCGATGAGTCTCCCCGCGGCGACGACGGCGGATGCCCCACTCGACACCAACGGCAAGCAGCAGACTGACAGCAGCAAACCATACAAAAGCAGAATCCGCAAGCGGCTGACAAAGACGCTGCAAGACATCAGCAATGGCGACTCCTGCAGCAAAACCGAACGCCAATCGCAACAGAGGATTATCACGAAGCGGCGACATGAAACAGAAAAAAAACGGCTTACGCGCTACGGCTCACGGGCACTTCAGCACGGCGCGAACCCCTTGAGCTGCTGTATCATGGCAGCAGGGTCGGCAGCACGGAAGACGGTGGAGCCGGTGACCAGCACGTCCACGCCTGCCTCGATGAGTCCGGGGGCGGTGGTGAGGGTGACGCCACCATCGACTTCCACAAGAGCTTTGGAGCCGGAGGCCTGAATCAGAGCCCGCGCCTCGCGCACCTTGTCGAGCGAGTGCTCAATGAACGGCTGCCCGCCGAAACCCGGATTGACGGTCATCACCAGCACCATGTCCACATCGCGGACGACATCTACGAGGTGGCCGACGGGGGTACTGGGGTTAAGGGCAACGCCACAGCGCATGCCCGCCTCGTGAATCTCATAGATGGTACGGTGGAGATGGGTGGTGGCCTCGTAGTGGACGGTCATCATGTAAGTACCCAGGTCGGCCACCTGACGGATGTAGCGCTCCGGGCGGTCTATCATTAAATGAACGTCGAGGGGCTTACGGCAGACGCGGGCCACGGCCTCCAGCACAGGGAAGCCGAAGGAGATGTTGGGCACGAACGTGCCGTCCATCACGTCGAGGTGAAGCCAGTCGGCTGCAGAGGTGTTGACCATTTCCACTTCGTCAGACAGGTGGAGAAAGTCAGCCGCAAGAAGGGAGGGAGCAATGAGCATAGCGGTCAGGGTTTTTAGCAACTGGCTGCTGCGGCGCGAATGGCAGCAAGCACTTCCTGCGACGGACACAGGGGACGCAGCTCACGAAGAGCCTGACGGATGAGGGTACGAAGCTGAGGATTGGTTGGAGTAGAGGTTTGAGGCATAGGCGAAAAGAAATTGAAGATTGAAGATTGGTTTCAGAGGTGTGATGAGAGGGGTTTTGAATGATTTCATTATAAGAACGACTGAGGGGCTGGATTTCGTATGTAGGGGTGACGAATTTTTCAGAAAAAATGTTTTTTGCCTTTCGGGCATAAAAAATCAGGCGAAATGTTTGGCTGGAAAAAGAAAAAGCCCTACCTTTGCGCCGCTTTTCTGGAGAGCGCTTTGGAAAAGACCATTTACATGGTGGCCGTAGTTCAGTTGGTTAGAGCGTCAGATTGTGGTTCTGAATGTCGTGGGTTCGAGTCCCACCTGCCACCCCAAGAGAGAAAAGCGGAGCATCGCAATGCCCCGCTTTTTTTATGACACGACATGTAACCATGTAACCGTGTAACAAAAACTCCCCGGCCTTTCATAGGCTGGGGAGTTTTATTGCAGGTTACATGGTTACACGTTATCGGGGACTGCGCTCAGCCAGCGCCGGGCCGCCTTACTTGCGGAAAAGCAGGGGGGCGAGCTGGTAGAGGCTGCGGCGCCAGGTGAGGAACTCGTGGGCCGTGCCGGGCGACACATAGCCGACGGCGTTGAAGCCTGCGGCCTGAAGGTCGGCGGTAGCCTTGTTGATGCCGTCGGGGTTCTCCTTGCTGCCACAGCTCATGAAGACGAGACGTGGCTTGGCCTCGGGCTTGATGTCGGCAGGGCTGTAGGTGCCGCCGGAGAGGAGGCCGTAGGAGCCGAACACCTCGGGACGGCGCAGGGTGATGAGGCGCGTCTCGAAGCCGCCCATCGAGAGGCCTGCCATGGCGCGGTTATACTTGTCGGCCTTGGTCTTGAAATGGCTGTCGATGTAGGGCACGAGCTCGTCAACAAGCACCTTCTCGAAGTCCTCGGCGGTGAACTCGCGCAGGCCGCCAAAGCGGATTTCGTTGGTCATGCCGTAGGTCATCACGACGATGAACGGCACGGCCTTGCCCTCGGCGATGAGGTTGTCCATGATGATGCCTGCCTTGCCCTGGCGGAACCACGAGGTCTCGTTCTCGCCCCAGCCGTGCTGGAGGTAGAGGACGGGGAAGCGCTCCTTGGCCTTGGCGTCGTAGGTGGGCGGGGTATAGACCCAGGCGGTACGGACGCTCTGCGTGCTCTCGGACCAGAAGAGGACTTCCGACACACGGCCGTGGGGGACGTTCTTCAGCGCATAGAAGTCCTCGTCGGGGGCGGGCACCTCAAGGCCGCTCTCCCAGCGGGTGCTGCCGTAGAAGTTCTGTGCTCCCGGGTCGTTGAAGTTACCTCCGTCGATGATGAGGTGGTAGTAGTGGAAGCCGGGGTCCTCGGGGGCTGAGGTGGTGCCCACCCAGACGCCGTCGGCATCCTTGCGCAGGACGGTGCCGCCCCCACGTCCGATGGTGGTGATGACGGACTTGGCCTGCGGGGCGACGACACGGAAGCGGGCATAGCCCTGCGAGTTGACCATGGGGTACTGCTGGCCGGGCTGGTTGAAGGACGAGGGGACGAAGTCCTCCTTGACGACGGCATTGTCGAGGGCGGGGTCGAAGTTCACGACACGGTTGTAGGCTGCCTTGGGCTTGTACTCGGAGTCGAACAGCAAGGGGTAGTTGGCAGCACCGAGCCACGAGTCACGGTCGCCGAGGTTCCAGAAGGTCACGCAGTCGAGGTCCTTGGCATGGCGGCGGAAGACGCGGAAGATGCGGTTGTACTGGTCGGCGAGAAGGGTTTTCTGCCATTCAGCGATATTGCCGGCACCCCGGCTGAAGCGCAAGCCGCCGCCCATCTCCTCGTTGACACGGACGTCGAGCTCGGTGACATGGATGTGGGGCACGATGGCGGCATAGGCCGTGATGGCGGCATCGATGTCCTCCTCGCTGGGGCCATAGACGTTGTAGTGTCCCTGCATGCCGAAGCCGTCGATGGGCACACCGTCGGCCTTCATGGTGCGCAGCATCTGGCAGATACGGTCACGCTTGCCAGGGTCGCACTCGTTGTAGTCGTTGTAGAAGAGTTGGGCATTCGGGTCGGCCTCGCGGGCATACTCGAAAGCCTTGCGAATGAACTCGTCGCCGGCAATCTGGTACATGGGCGACTGGCGGTAGATGGGCTGTCCGGGGTACTGGTTGTCGGCGATGGCCTCGTTGACCACGTCCCAGCAATAGACCACATCCTTGTAACGGCTGACGACGGCCTGGATGTGACTCTTCATGTTCTTGAAAAGCACCTCCTTCGTGACGAGGTTGCCCTTCTTGTCCTTGTACATCCATTCGCCTATCTGGCTGTGCCACATGAGGCAATGTCCGCGCATCTTGATGCCGTTGCGCCGGCAGAAGTCGGCAATACTGTCGGCCCTCGCCCAGTTGAACTGGCCCTGCTGGGGCTCGGTCGACTCGGGCTTCATGTCGTTTTCAGCCGTGACGCTGTTGAACTCACGCAGGACGATGGCCTGCTGTTCGGGAACTGTGACGTTGCGGAAATTGACGGCAACGCCCACCTTGAAATAGTCCTTGTAGGCATCCTTGAGGCTTGTCTTAGGCTGGGCAAGGACCGTGGAAACTGCCATGCTCAGCATGGCGAACGGAAGAATGAGAGCGGTTGAACGTTTCATAAACTCTGGGGTTTTTGTTAATGTCGGGACAAAGATAGAGATAATTTTTGTTAATTCCACAAAATCGTGCAACAAAATTACTTTTCCTTACGTCTAATTAGCGTTATGCAAATAGAACTTCACAACGTACACAAGACCTACGAGGGCGCTCAGCCGCTCCACGTGCTCAAAGGCATCGACCTCAGCATCGAAAAAGGCGAGTTCGTTTCCATCATGGGAGCCTCGGGGTCGGGCAAATCTACCTTATTAAATATATTAGGCATCCTCGACAGCTACGACGAGGGCGAGTATATCATCGACGGACGGCTCATCAAAGGGCTGAGCGAGCGTCAGGCCGCAGGCTACAGGAACCGCACCATCGGCTTCATCTTCCAGTCGTTCAACCTCATCTCGTTCAAGACCGCCGTCGAGAACGTCGAACTGCCGCTGTTCTACCAGGGCGTCAACCGTCGCCGCCGGCACGAACTGGCCATGGAGTATCTGGACCGTCTGGGACTGAAGGACTGGGCCGGACACTACCCCAACGAGATGTCGGGCGGCCAGAAACAGCGTGTGGCCATCGCACGGGCACTCATCACCCATCCGCAGATCATCCTTGCCGACGAACCGACGGGAGCCCTCGACTCGAAGACCTCGGTGGAGGTGATGGAGCTGCTGGGACAGCTTAACCGCGAGGAGGGAGTGACCATCATCGTCGTCACCCACGAGAGCGGCGTGGCTAACTGCACGAACCGCATCATCCATATCAAGGACGGCATCATAGGCGAAATCGAGGAAAACCGCGAGCACAAGGCATCAGCCTTTGGCACCACCACGGTAATGAAATAACGACAAGGAGGAAAAGACGCTATGCACGATTTGTTTACAGAGGTTTGGGAGAGCGTCCGCCGCAACAAGCTGCGTACTTGTCTGACGGGATTTGCCGTGGCGTGGGGCATCTTCATGATCATCGTCCTGCTGGGCGCCGGCAACGGCCTGATGGGCGCCTTCAACCAGAGCAGCGGCGAATTTGCCTCGAACTCCATGATGATAGGCGGTGGCTCCACGTCGAAGCCCTACAAGGGACTGAAGGAGGGACGGCGCATCCGGCTGGTGACCTCGGACATGGACCTGATGAAGAAAGAGCCCTTCTCAGAAAACATCGACCAGGTGACCACCAGCCACTCGCAAAGCGGCTACACCCTGACTTACGGAAAGACCCACCTGAACAACGTATCGCTCAACGGCACCTACCCAGGCTATGCCGACATGAACCGCATCGTGATGCTGGCAGGACGCTTCATCAACGAAAAGGATATCCAGGACAAGCGCAAGGTCATCGTCCTGGGCCACCTGACAGCGAAAAACCTCCTCAAGGGAGGGACGGACTACGGACGGCTGCTGGGTGAGCAGGTGAAGGTGGGGCCGTTTGCCTTCAAGGTGATAGGCGTCCGCAGGGCTGAGGAAAACCGCGACGACCGCGACCTCAACGTCCCCTACTCGACCATCAAGACCATCTTCGGCCTGGACAACCATATCGACGACATCACCTTCACGTTCCACGGACTCCCGACGGAGGAGGCCAACGAAGCATTCGAGAAGGAGCTGAAGGCTGCCGTCAACACGGCTCACGACGCAGCCCCCGACGACGCGAGCGCCACTTGGGTGTGGAACCGCTTCACGCAGAATCTCCAGATGGAGAAAGGCTCGAAGATTCTCCACACGGCGTTGTGGATCATCGGCTTGTTCACGCTCTTGGGCGGCATCGTGGGCGTATCGAACATCATGCTCATCACCGTCAAGGAGCGCACACACGAATTCGGCATCCGCAAAGCCATCGGCGCCAAGCCCTGGAACATCATGAAGCTGATTGTGGCGGAGAGCATCACCATCACGGCCTTCTTCGGCTATATCGGCATGGTGGCAGGAATGCTGGCATGTTTCTTGATGGACAAAACGCTGGGACAGTCGAGCATGGAGGTATTCGGCGAGAGCATCCGCCTGCTGGTGAACCCCACCGTGGGAATAGACGTGGCCATCGAGGCCACATTAGTGTTGATAATCGCCGGGACGCTGGCAGGGCTGGCTCCTGCCCGCAAGGCGGCGAAAGTACGACCCATTGAAGCTTTGAGAGACGAATGAGACTGGATACCGATACCTTCCGCGAAATTGCCGACTCGCTCGTTCGCAACAAGCGTCGCAGCCTGCTGACGGGGTTCGGCGTCTTCTGGGGCCTGTTCATGCTGCTCTTCCTCATCGGAGGCGGCGCAGGGCTGAAGGAGATGCTCTCGAAGAACTTTGCAGGCTTTGCCAACAATACCGTCATCCTCATCAGTTCCAACACCTCCAAGCCCTACAAGGGTCTGCAGGAGGGACGTTACTGGAACTTCGAATATAAAGATGTGGAGCGTCTGCGCCAGATGGTGCCCGAGCTCGACGTGGTGGCCCCGATGATTAGCGCCTGGAGCGGCAACGTGGCCTACGGGTCGCACAGCTCATCGGCAAGCGTCAAAGGGATTACGGCCGACTACGACAAGGTGGAAACCAGCCAGATCAAGTACGGCCGCTTCATCAACGAGATGGACGTGGAGCAGGAACGCAAGGTCTGCGTCATCGGCAAGGACATCTACAACGAACTCTTCCCCGACGGAGGAGACCCCTGCGGAAACTACGTCGAGGTGGGTGGCATCCACCTGAGGGTCATCGGCGTCGATTTCAGCTCAGGCAACATGAGCATCAACGGCCGTGCGTCGCGTACGGTCACCATGCCCATCACCGTTGCCGCCAAAATCTACCATCGGGGCAACACGGTCGATATCATCTGCATCACCGGCAAGAGCGGCGTGAAGATGACGTCGCTGGAAAGCCGCCTGCGCTCCGTCATGGGACGGCAGCACAGCTTCGACCCTACCGACGAACAAGCCATGGTGATACTGAATACCCAGCAGATTTTCTCCATCGTGGACAACTTGTTCCGCGGGCTCAACTTCCTCGTTTGGCTTGTGGGCCTCGGCACCCTGCTCGCTGGAGCCATCGGTGTGAGCAACATCATGATGGTCACCGTCAAGGAGCGCACCGTCGAAATCGGCATACGCCGCGCCATCGGTGCCCTGCCCAGCGAAATACTTTCGCAGATACTCATGGAGAGCGTTTCGCTCACCCTGTTGGCCGGCAGTTTCGGCATCGTCTTCTCCGTACTGATGCTGAGCGGATTGGAAGCCATCACGAAACATGAGGCAGTATTCCAGATTGGCTTCGGCACGGCCATCGTGGCCGCCCTGCTGTTAGCTTTCCTTGGAGCCCTGGCAGGACTAGCCCCCGCACTCCGCGCCATGAACATCAAGCCCGTAGAAGCCATGCACGACGAATAGAGTTAAGAGTTATAAATTAGAAATTAGGAATTAGGAATTCTTGAAACAAAATAAACACCCAAATAACATGAAACGATTTTTTAGGTACGTCCTCTTTGCCCTCATCGCAGTGGTCATCATCGGAACATTTGTGTTCCTCTTCAACAATTCCCGTCCCAAGGCGGAGCAGTATAGTGAGCTGACAGCCGTCCGCGGCGACATCAGCAAGTCAACCGTTATCACCGGCAAAATCACTCCACGCAACGAAGTGAACATCAAGCCGCAGATCAACGGCATCATTGCCGAGCTGCTCAAGGAGGCCGGCCAACAGGTACAGAAGGACGAAGTCATCGCCCGTCTGAAGGTCATCCCCGACATGAACTCGCTCAGCTCGGCCCAGAGCCGCGTGCGACTCTCCGAAATCAACCTCAAGCAGGCACAAGTGAACTACGACCGTGAGAAGACCCTCTTCGAAAAACAGCTTGTGAGTGCCGAGGAGATGGATAAAGTCACGCAGAATCTGGCACAAGCTAAGGAGGAAAGGGCTGCAGCTCAGGATGCTCTCGAGGTCATCCGTGACGGCGTTTCGCAAGCAAATGCCAAGTCGTCGAGCACGCTGGTGCGCTCTACAGTCACAGGTCTCATTCTCAACGTCCCTGTCAAGGTGGGAAACTCAGTCATTCAAGCAAACACGATGAACGACGGTACGACCGTGGCCACCGTAGCCGACATGAACGACCTTATCTTCGACGGCAACATCGACGAGACGGAGGTGGGCTCGCTCGTCGAGGGCATGCCGCTCGTCATCACCATCGGAGCCCTCAGCGACTACCGCTTCGACGCTACGCTCGAATACATCTCGCCCAAAGCGGTAGAGAATAACGGCGCCAACCAGTTTGAAGTGAAAGCAGCCGTCAAGGTCACGTCGGACCGCATGATACGCTCGGGCTATAGCGCCAATGCCGAAATCATCCTGGAACAAGCGAAGCAGGTCATCACCCTACCCGAGAGCGCGCTTGAGTTCAGCGGCGACAGCACCTTCGTCTATCTCAAGATGGCCGACAACACCTACCAGCGCCGTCAGGTCACCACAGGAATCAGCAACGGACTGGACATCCAGATTCTCTCCGGCATCGAAGAGGGCGACATCGTCCGGGGCCCGAAGATTATCAACACTCCTGACAAACCCGAAACGAAGTAAAGCGCCATGACCAAGATACATCCTTTCCTTACCCTTGCTGTCGTCCTCGCCCTGCCCGTGGCAGCACAGACGGACCACACAGGCCCCTGGACCCTGAGCGATTGTACCAACTATGCCCTTGAGCACAACATCACCCTTCAGCAGAGCAACCTTAGCGTGCAGCAGCGCGAGACGCAGCTGGCAGGAGCCAAAGCGCGCATGCTGCCGGGCGTCAGCGCCAGCGCAGGCGAGTCGTTCTCGTTCGGTCGAGGCTTACGCTCCGACAACACGTATGCCGACCACTCAAACACGACAAACACCTCTTTCAGCGTCGGCGCCCAGATGCCCATCTTCGAAGGCTTCACCATCAAGAACAACATCGAGTTGAGCCGTCTGAACCTCGAAGCTGCTACCGTCGATCTGGAGAAGGCACGCGACGACATCCGCACCCGCGTAGCACAGGCTTTTGTACAGATACTCTATAGCAAGGAGATCCTCGGCGTTGCCAAGAGCCAGATTGCCGTTGATTCGATGCAGGTTGAACGCCTCACCACCATGCTTCGCACGGGTAAGGCATCGTCGGCAGAGGTGAGCGCTGCCGAAGCCACGCTAGCCCAAAGCCGCCTCTCAATGGCTCAGGCTGAGGGTAACCTCCGTATCGCCATCCTCGACCTGACGCAGCTGCTCGAGCTGCCGTCGCCCGAAGGGTTCGATGTCGTCATCCCCGACGTCAGCACCCTGCCCGACGAAACACTCACTCCGCCCGAGATCATCTACAAGGAAGCCCTGCAGGTGAAGCCCGCCATCCGTGGCGAGCAGCTGCGCCTCCAGGCTGCTGAGAAGAACATCGACATTGCCCGTGGCGGCTACTACCCCAACATCTCCCTGAGCGGGGGCGTCGGCACCAACTACTACTCCATCATGGGCGTCCAAGGACCGTCGTTCGGTACGCAGCTGAGGGATAACTTCAGCCCTGCACTCTCCCTGTCGTTCTCTGTCCCCATCTTCGACCGTTTCTCCACGCGCACCAACGTCCGCACGGCGAAGCTCTCCCACCTCAACCAGCAACTGCAACTGGAGAATGTCAGCAAGACGCTCTACAAGGAGATTCAGCAGGCTTACTACAACGCCCTCACCGCCCGCAAGAAGTACGAGGGTAGCCTCGCTGCTGAAAAGAGCGCCTCGCAGGCTTTCGAAATCATGAGCGCCAAGTTCGAGAACAGCAAGGCCAGCATCACCGAGTTCAACGAAGCCAAGAACCGTCTCGTCAGCGCACAGTCCGACCTGGCTCAGGCACGTTACCAATTCCTTTATCAAGCCCGCTTGCTTGACTTTTACCGCGGGAACGAAATCATTTTCTGAAAAATTTCCCTTCCCGATGTATGAAATATGAAAGAAAGTGCGTATCTTCGCACTTTCTTTTTATATCATTATTTGTATGAAAAAGCTATTCTTCCTTCTCCCACTGCTAACGCTCTGCGTTACCCTCAGCGCTCAGACCGACTACACCACCGAGCGCGACATTCCCTACCATGCCGATGCCGGCGACTATGCCGCCGAGCGTTGCTTCCTTGACTTCTACTACCCGACAAACATCAGCGACTTCCCTACCGTCGTCTGGTTCCACGGCGGCGGACTTGAAGGCGGCGGCAAGGAGATTCCCCGCGAACTGCGTAACGCCGGCATTGGCGTCATCGGCGTCAACTACCGCCTGCTGCCCCGCGCCAAGGTCGAGGAGACCATCGACGATGCCGCAGCAGCCGTTGCCTGGGCTTTCCGTGAGGTAGCCAAGCGTGGTGGAAGCCCCCGTCGCATCTTCGTTGCCGGCCACTCCGCCGGAGGCTATCTGACGGACATGGTGGTGCTCCACAAGCATTGGCTGGCCCGCTACGGAATTGATGCCGACAGCATAGCCGGTGCCTTCCCCTACAGCGCCCAGGTCATCACCCACTACAACGTCCGCAAGCAGACGGGCGTCGGCCCCCTCACCCCTCGGCTCGACCAAACGGCCCCCCTCTGGCATGTTCGTCCCCTCCCCATGCCCATGCTGGTGCTCTCGGGCGACCGTGAGATGGAACTCTACGGACGCTACGAGGAGCAGGCTTACTTCTGGCGCATGATGCGGCTTGTGGGCAACGAGCACACCCTGCTCTACGAGTTCGACGGCTACGACCACGGTTCCATGGCCGCCCCTGCCCACAGCGTTGTCAAGCGGTGCATCCGCGCCGTCTGCAATGGCGAAGAGTTCAAACGATGAAAAGCACCCGTTTCCTGCCCCTCTTGCTGCTGTTAGTCCTTGCCCCGTCGGAAATGCGAGCCAAGGATGCCATACCCTATTGTCGTGTCAACCGTCAGGCCCTGCGCGAATACCAGCAGCCCGTCCGGCCGGGCACAGACGGTAGCCATCCCTTCTGGAATGCCTTTGCGCCGAAGTTCCTCTTTGCGCCGGCTTTTGACTTCCCCGATGCTCCAGGCGCAGGCGGCTATCTCTTTCAGGCCTCTGATGGCAAGGGTGGCCTGTGGCAGATGCGCGCCCGTACGCCGCGTGCCAGCCTCGCACCCATCTGGAAGGAACTACCTGCGGGAAGCCACATTTCGCTGACCGTCATCGCTCTCGATGCCAAGGGACGTCAGACCGCCGACACCGTGGGGCGCCGCCAGTTCCTCAGGGACTACCCCTTCTGCGGCCCTTATAACATGCCCGCCCGTCCCTACAAGGAGGCAGCTCTCAAGGCCATGCTTTACGTCCATTTCCTGCCAGCCATCCACGCTTGGGTGGACCACACCGAGCCCGACATGGGCTATCCCCACAACACCTATGCCTGCAAGATTATGGGCTCGACGCTGCGCAACGAAGCCCTCGTGGCTCATTTCTTCCCTGAGTTGCGCGACGAGGCCCTCACGATAGCGCGCCACGTGGCTGCCTTCCTACGCGCCATCAGCCAACCGCCTGGGACGCCCCTCGCTTACTTTCCGCCCACCTACTACGGCGGACTCATCGCCTCCTCGCTGGCCGAGAACCAGAACAAGACTATGTGCATGGAGGCCATCACCGTTGCCCAGGGACTGCTCGACCTCTACCGCGAGAGCGGCGAGCGCGAATACTACGACTGGGCGCTGGGCATCGCCGACACCTATCTGCACCTCCAGCGCCCCGACGGCAGCCTGCCCATCAAGCTCGACCTGACCACCGGCGAGCCCGTCAACAATGCCTGCGCCATGCTGCATCCCCTGCTCCGGTTCTTCGAGCGGCTGCACGACGAGTTCGGCCTCACCGCCTACGAGGAGGGACGCCTCCGCGCCCAGCGCTGGATGAGCGACGTCTGTGTGCCTCGCTTCGACATGACTGGACAGTTTGAGGACTGCTCCGTGCTGGGCCTGCAGCCCTACGAGAACCTCACCAACTGCACGGCAGCGCCTTACACCAGCTACCTCTTCGAACGCCCCGAAGCGACGCAGGCCGACCTCCGCGATGCCGAGGACCTGCTGCGGCTCAGCGAAGATCAGTTCGTCCATTGGGACGTCAACCCCCGTTCCGACGGCATACGCCCCCACGCCACACCCTGCGTGTTCGAGCAGTACAAATACCAGATGTCCGTTGACAACAGCGCCGCCAATGTCGCTGCCGCCTTCCTCGCTAAGTATCAGCGCACAGGCGACCGTCTTGCTTTGGCCAAAGCCATTGCGCTCACGAACACCATCACCCTCGTGCAGAACGCCAACAACGGCCTCATCCCCACCACGTGGGAGAACCGCCGTAACGTCGCTTCCCCCATGAGCTTCTGGCTGAACTGCTCCGTCAGCTCCACCCTCATCCTCCTCCGCATGTCCGACGCTATCGACCACACCCACCTCACCGCCGGCCTCCATCTAAAGGAATAGCTGACTTTTCTAGCATATTTATTTGCTTTATCTTTCCCTAAGTATTATCTTTGCAGAAACAAATGAATATGAAGCGTAGCATACTTCTGTTTCCTGTGGCGGCCATCCTGCTGGCGCTCTCCGTCAGCTCGTACCGCGATGCCGGCGTCCGCGACGCCCTTCTCCGTGCCAAAGCGCTCATGGAGACCGACCCCCACGCCGCCCGCGCCCTGCTGGACAGCATAGCCTCACCCAACCCTCCCCTAAAGGGAAGGGCTTCCGAGTCCACTGGTCTCCCCTCCTTCAGGAGGGGTAAGGAGGAGGCTGCTCTTTACGCCCTCCTGCGCACGCAGGCCGACTACAAATGCCGTGTCCGCCTGACTTCCGACTCCCTCCCCCTTATCGCCACGAACTACTACGGCACCCGTCGCTAGTCGCAGCACGCTGCCCTTGCCCAATACTATCTCGGCTGCACCTATGGCGACATGGGCCGCGACCTGGAGGCCATCGATGCCTTGCTCCGTGCTACCACGCTCTTCCCAGACACGACAAACAAATACTATGCCAACACCCTTTTCGAGCTGGGACTGCTATATCTGAATCACCCGTTCAGGCGGATTTGCAATCCGGCTGCGATGAGAAGGGGATTTATAATCCCCAGCCTGTTATAAATGAAAAAAGATGGTATTGTTTTGGGTTTTGAACTATTTATCATTATCTTTGACGCGAAAATCTTGTGAACAGCCGCAAACATGGGACGAATAATGACCACATCGGACTTCACGCAGGAGCTGCACTTCATCACCGCAACCGTTGTCGATTGGATAGACGTGTTCACGCGTCCCGACTACAAGCGCATCATCGTGGATTCCCTTGTTTTCTGCCAGCAAAACAAAGGGTTTGACATCTACGCTTGGGTGCTGATGTCGAACCATCTGCATATGACAGAATCTCGAAATATTGAATGCTTTTGAGCGCATACAGATAACGGAAATTGATGGAACTTTAAAAGTAGAGTAAGTTATGAAGAGGATTGTTTTTATCTTAATGTTGTTGGTGATAAGCATGGGTGTATTTGCCCAACGCATTACCCGACAATATAATAATGTACCATTCTCTGCTGCGTTGAAGGATTTGAATGCCCGACAGGATAAGTATGTCATCAACTTTGTGTATGACGAGTTGGAGGATTTCAAGGTGACAAAGAACATCAAAAATGAAAGTGTTCCAGATGCCATCATGAACTTGATAGGTTTTTACCCTATCAAGATGAAACAAGTGGATAATATTATCATTGTAGAATGTATTCAAAAGACTTCTAACAGAATGATGGGACGCATTGTAGACACTCACCATCAACCAGTCGATTTCGCCAATGTCGCTTTGCTCAATGTTAGTGATTCCATTTTAATCACGGGTGGTGTGACAAATGAGAATGGTCAGTTCGTAATTCCTTGCGAAGTGAAAAAGGCGATTTTGAAAGTGAGTTGTGTGGGCTACAAAACTTACTGTAATGCATATCGTACCGGTGAGGTTGGTACCATAACCTTGGAGGATGCAACAATTAATCTGTCAAAAGTTGTGATTAAAGGTAATCGCAAATACATATCAAGAGAAAATGGTAAACTTACGCTTGACGTTCAAAATTCCAATTTGAAAAATATTGGCAAGGCAACAGATGTTATCAAATATATTCCTGGGATGCTCTATACAAATGGAAAGTATGAGGTGTTTGGTAAGGGTGAGCCTGTCATCTATATAGATGGAAGAAAGCAGACTAATACTTCAGGGTTGTCACTCCTTTCTTCTACCAACGTGAAGTCTGTACAGCTCATAACAAACCCTGGGGCAGAATACGATCCAGAAACAAGGAGTGTCATAAACATCACTACCGTACACCATTCCTTGGATGGACTTTCTGGTATTGTGGGTGCGGAAATCTCCAAACATAAGCATTTGTCTAACAACGAGGAGGTCAACCTCAACATCCACAAAGGAGCTTTGGATGTATTCCTCGCATATCAATATGACAATACGAGAAGTGACATCAGATATGATGTTAACCAGTTCAATTACGAGCAAGATACATTCCATGAGATTTCTGCTTCTGAATATTCCGACCGCTCTCACTCTCATGACTATAATGTTGGTATGAATTATGCCATAAACAAGAATCACACTATCGGCGGAAGATATTTGGGAAGCATCTCCAACTACAAGATGCTCGATTCTCCTTTCGACTATATGCAGATGTACAAGAATGATGAACTGCTGACATCTACAGACAACAAGACTGAAGAATCTGAAAAGGAAAGGTTTCACAATGTCAATCTGTATTATATCGGCAAACTAACAGACAACCTACAGCTCAACTTGGATGCCGACTATGTTTATGCTCAACTGAAACATAAGCAACAAGTGAGCGAGACAAGTAGAATAGATGCTGTCTCAGAAATCACGCATATGCAAAACGACCAGCGAAATCGTGCGACTGCACTCAAAGGGGTGTTTGCTTGGAACATGAATAAGAATAATGGGCTTGATTTCGGAGCGGATTTCAGTAAAATCAGTTCATGGGGTATGTCTGTAAACGAAGAAGGGAAGATAGCCGATGACCAATTCAAGAATAAGGAAACCAAGTATGCAGGATTTGCCACTTATCGTTTGTCTGCCTCCAAATGGGAAGGAAGCATCGGGCTTCGCTATGAGTACATTCATGCCATCAACACAGACCAAGGAGAAGTAAAGAACAAGACCTATTATTCGGACTTACTTCCATCTCTTTCTCTTTCCACTATGTTTGGGAGAGTGGGGATGAATCTTGATTTCAGTAGCAGGGTCAACCGTCCTTCGTTTCGTCAGTTGAACAACAGTGTGAGCTACAACAATCAATACCATTATGAGCAAGGCAACATTTATCTGAAACCGCAATACGTGTATGATACAGAACTTAGTGTGAATTATAGCATATTCGACTTCAAGTTGGATTATCAGTATATCAAGGATTACATCCATCCTACTGTCGTTGCTGTATCCGGCAAACCTGGAACGGTAACTTGGATGTCAACCAACGCCAAGGATTTCCAGCAACTAGGAGCGCAATGTGTTGTTTCACCTGTTTTTGGTTGTTGGCGACCTACTTTGACGGTGGGTGTCTATAAACCGTATTTCACGCTATCATATAATGGAGAGCAATTAGACTACAATCATCCATACGGTCTCTTCGCTTTCCAAAATGTAGTGGAACTAAGGAGCGATTGGCTTTTTCGATGTGATTTCTTTTGGAACATTAAGGGACATCATGGCATCTACGAGCAAAACGGTTATTCGTCATTCAATATGATGGTACAGAAACAGTTACTTAAAAAGAAATTGACGATAACATTGAAAGCAGAGGACTTGTTTGATAGCTCGAAGTTGAACGATGTAAAGAGGGTTAATTTTGTGGTGCAGAATAGAAAGGTGAATAACTTCAATCGCTGCATCATAGCTTCCATTAGTTACAACTTCAATAGTTTCAAAGATAAATACAACGGAAGCGGTTCTGCAGAGGATGAGATTAATCGTTTTTAGAAAAATATAGGTTTTCAAATCAACCTCTAAAATACAATATCCAAATTCTGTGTGATGAATATCTCAGGAATTATTAACTGAGATGTTCATCCACAGAATTTTCACTTATCAATATCAATCGTTAAAAAACATAAATTTTATTGTGTATCTGTAGTGTACTGAATAAGTTGACAAAATAGAGTTCAACTTATGAGTAACAAATTAAAGAAAACAAGAGAAGAGAGTCTTGAGATTCTCCGTGAGTATCTGACCACAGAAATGTCAAAAGCTGCCATATGTAGGAAATATGGTCTGAATCGTAACTGGGTATACACAAATTTGATTAAATTTGCAGTTTCAGACAAGAAAGAAGACATGCCGATGAAAAGAATACCAGGAAACGTAAGTGTTGATAAGACGTATCGTGAATTCGACCGCGAAGGTCCCCGTTCAGGCGGATTTTCGACCACCAGTTCAGGCGGATTTGCAATCCGACTGCGCTGAGAAGGGGATTTATAATCCCCAGCCTGATTAAAAAAAAAGATGGTATTGTTTTGGGTTTCGAACTATTTATCATTATCTTTGACGCGAAATAAGATGAAATCAAAAAGAACAGTTATGGAAATATCGGACAGAGCAAAAGGTGAGGGATTGCAACGGACGGAGCAGCGAGAGCCATCAAGTTTACTTGAATGGCCGAGTCGTAACGGACGAAGGCGAAGTCAAATCCCTCTATTCAACGCGGCCGGATTGCAAATCCGCCCGAACGGGGCAACCCTTAACGCTACGATGGCAACCCCTAACGCTACGACGACAACCCTTAACGCTACGACGACAACCCTTAACGTTGCCGCGACGGCGTAAACGTAGAAACCTCTTCCTTTCCTGACGCCCGTCAAAATAATCTCAACCCATTCTGAAATAAGGTTTTTTCGAAAAAATGGCTAACACCTACCTAAAACCGTACAACGAATTGTTTTGTAGAGTGTTAGATTAGGTAGGTGTTTAGCAAACACCTACCTAACACCTACCTAACACCTACCTGACACCTACCTGACCTCTGCATGACTTCTGCCTTATCAGTTGCCTTTTTCACGTATCATTAGCCCATTTTTGCCCCTCCGCGTGACACAATCTGCCTTCGTTTTATTATTTTGTGGGCAGGCATAATGTAGAGACTTTGGCATTCGAGTCTTCCCTTATGCTCTCATAGCTCCAAGATAATTAATCGTAGGGCTACTCTCAAGCCACTTTTATGAATTTCCCATACTTAAATCACCTTGTTTGCTCTTTGTAGGTAGGTGTTAGGTAGGTGTTAGGTAGGTGTTAGGTAGGTGTTAGGCAAACACCTACCTGTGATAACGCTCAATACCTTAGTTGGTTACGAGGCTTTAGGTAGGTGTTGGCACTTTTTTGCAAAATTCCTATAAAAATAAGAATCATCGTTAAAAATCAAGAATTATTGGGAAGGTTAGGAAAAAAAGTGCAAAGTGGGTATTTGGGGTTGAAAATGCCTTTATTTCTGAACGTAAGGGCAAAAAATGTAGGGATGTAGGGAAAAACATAAAACGTAATAGGGGAAACAGTCCGTCGCCTTGTCATTTTTTCCGCGAGTAGGAGGCGGTTTATAAACACGGGCCGCGTTTATATAAACACGGGCCGCGTTTATATAAACAGGGGCCGTGTTTATATAAACAGGGGCGCTGTTTATAAATATACTCAAACAATAGGAAAATGACAATTAGGAATTAGGAATTGGGTTAACGATAACGATAACGTTAACGATAACTCTGAACTATTTTTCTTAACTCTTAATTCTTAACTACATTAAAGTCTCATCTTGCGGGTGAGGGCCTCGAGGAAGTAGTAGTCGGCATAGTTGAGGGGGACGTTGACCTCGGCATGATGGGGCTTGGAGCCGACGCTGTGCATGAGCAGGAATCCGCCGTTGGTGCCCACCTCGGCGCGGTAGGCGGGTGAGGCCAGGGCCGTCAGGAGGCCGTCGGCATAGGCGCGGAGCTCCTTGCGCTGGCGGGGGCTGACGTAGGTGGCCAGCTCGTAGAGGGCAGAGGAGAGGACGGCGGCAGACGAGGCATCGCGTTCCTCGGTACGGGAACCTGTGCCCGCAGGGGCGTCCATGTCCCACCAGGGGACGAGGTCGTCGGTGCGGTCGGGGTGGTCGCGCAGGAAGGCGAAGGTGCGCAGAGCCTGGTCGAGGTACTTCTTGTCGCGGGTGTAGCGGTACATCAGCGTGAAGCCATAGACGGCCCACGACTGTCCGCGCGACCAGGCGCTCTCGTCGGCGAAGCCCTGGTTGGTGTGCTTGCTGAGGACGCGGCCCGTGGCGGCATCGTACTCAAGGACGTGGTAGCACGAGCCGTTGGGGCGGAAGTGGTTCTTCAGCGTGTTGTCGGCATGGGTGATGGCAATCTGGCGGAACGAGTCGTCGCCGCTCAGACGGCTGGCCTCGAAGAGTAGCTCGAGGTTCATCATGTTGTCGATGATGACGCTGACCTGCTTGCCGCCGATGCGTCCCCACGAGCGTATGACGCCCGCCTCGGGCACATAGCGCTTGCAGAGGCTGCGGGCGGTGTTGATGAGGACGGTCTTATAGGCGTCGTCGCCCTGCGGGCCGTAGCCGAAGCCTTTGTCGCCGGCAAGGATGCGCCGTCCCTGACCGTAGCTGTCGCCCATCATGAAGCCGACGTCGTGGTTGTCGGTATAGTACTGGACGCGGTCGAGGGCCTCGGTGTAGCGTTCGGCAATGGGGCGCCACTTCTCGTCGCCCGTCAGCTCATAGAGTTCCCAAAGGGTGCCGGCAAAGAAGCCGCTGCACCAGTCATAGATGCCGATGCCGCGGACGCTGCCGTCGGCATTGAGCGTGCGGGGGTTGATGAACGTGTCGGGGGTGCAGACTTGCGAGAGCATATACTCGGTCTGCTGGGCTGCGAAGCGGATGTTGTCGTCGAAGAACGCCTGGTCGTTCTTGGAAGAGGGGGTGCAGGCCGCCAACAATAATAATGAAAAATGAAAAATGAAAAATGAAGAATAAATAGCTTTGTTTCGCATGGTTAATGAAAGAATAGAGATGGATGATAGAGTTAAGAATTACACTTAGTCGAGTTTCAGGACGGCGAGGAAGGCCTTCTGGGGGACTTCGACGTTGCCTATCTGCTTCATACGCTTCTTGCCACGCTTCTGCTTCTCGAGCAGCTTGCGCTTACGGCTGACGTCGCCGCCGTAGCACTTGGCCGTGACGTCCTTGCGCACCTGCTTGACCGTCTCGCGGGCGATGATCTTGCCTCCGATGGCAGCCTGAATGGCGATGTCGAACTGCTGACGGGGGATGAGGTCCTTGAGCTTCTCGCACATGCGGCGTCCAAGGTCGTACGCATTATCCACGTGAGTGAGTGTGCTGAGGGCATCGACGGGCTCGCCGTTGAGCAGGATGTCGAGCTTGATGAGCCGCGAGGGGCGGTAGCCCGCAGGGTGGTAGTCAAACGATGCATAGCCCTTTGAGATGGACTTCAGTTTGTCGTAGAAGTCGATGACAATCTCGCCGAGGGGGAGATTGTAGTAAATCTCCACGCGGTTGCCGCTGATGTACTCCTGCTTCACCAGCTCGCCGCGCTTACCGAGGCAGAGTGTCATGATGGGGCCGATGTAGTCCGTAGCCGTGATGATGCTGGCACGGATATAGGGCTCCTCAATATGGTCGATGAGCGTGGGGTCTGGCATACCGCCCGGGTTGTGCACCTCGGTCATGTGTCCCTGCTTGTCGTAGACGTTGTAGGAGACGTTGGGCACAGTGGTGATGACAGCCATATCAAACTCGCGGTCAAGTCTTTCCTGAACAATCTCCATGTGAAGCAATCCAAGGAAGCCGCAGCGGAAGCCAAAGCCGAGCGCCACGGACGATTCAGGGGTGAACGTCAGCGAAGCATCATTAAGCTGCAACTTTTCCAACGAAGCACGCAGGTCTTCGTAGTCCTCTGCCTCAATAGGATAGACACCAGCAAAGACCATCGGCTTGCTCTCCTCGAAGCCCGAAATAGCCTCGGCACAAGGACGGGCTGTGTGGGTGATGGTGTCGCCCACCTTCACCTCAGTGCTCGTCTTGATGCCGCTGATGATGTAGCCCACGTCGCCCGTACGCAGTTCCTTGCGGGGAATCATGTCCATCTTCAGGATGCCCACCTCGTCGGCATCATATTCCTTGCCCGTGTTGAAAAACTTCACCTTGTCGCCCGTGTGGATGACGCCGTTGACAACTTTAAAATAGGCGATAATGCCACGGAACGAGTTGAAAACCGAGTCGAAGATGAGACATTGAAGGGGAGCATTCTCGTCGCCCACAGGACAGGGAATGCGCTCAACAACAGCGTCGAGGATATCCAGCACGCCCTCGCCCGTCTTGGCGCTACAACGGATGATTTCCTCACGCTTGCAGCCAAGCAAGTCGACAATCTCATCCTCCACCGCATCGGGATTGGCGCTGGGCATGTCGCACTTGTTGATGACGGGGATGATTTCCAGGTCGTGTTCGATGGCCATGTAGAGGTTGCTGATGGTCTGGGCCTGTACGCCCTGACTGGCGTCCACTACCAGCACAGCACCTTCGCAGGCTGCGATGCTGCGGGAGACCTCGTAGGAGAAGTCCACATGTCCCGGTGTGTCAATCAGATTAAGGACAAACGTCTCTCCCCCATGTTCATACTCCATCTGGATGGCGTGGCTCTTGATAGTAATGCCGCGCTCGCGCTCCAGTTCCATGTCATCAAGCATCTGCCCTTCGGTAATCTGGATGGTGTGGGTGTACTCCAGCATACGGTCGGCAAGGGTTGACTTGCCGTGGTCTATATGGGCAATAATGCAGAAATTGCGGATATTTTTCATCTATTTACAATGCCCTTAACAAAGGGTGTTTTAGTCAATTCCCAGTGACTTCTTCATAGCGGCAATCTTCTCCAGCGCGGCAGCACAGCAGTCGGCGTACTCGTCGGGGCGGTGCATGACACCTTTGGCCTCCATGTAGAACTTGATTTTCGGCTCGGTGCCCGAGGGACGGACGCTGACCTTGTCGCCGTTGGCGTTAAAATACTGCAGTACGTTGCTGGGCTCAGGCATATCGAGGGGCGTGACGCGGCCCTCGGCATCGGTCTGCTGGAGCAGCTTGAAGTCTTTAGTGAGCACCACAGGCTCTCCTGCCAGCTCCTTCAGCGGATTGGCGCGGAAGTTCTCCATCATTGCCTTGATTTCGTCGGCACCGCTCTTGCCCGGACGGACGACGTTGACGGTAATCTCGTGCGAGAAGCCGTACTCAATATAGATTTGCATGAGGAGGTCGTATAGTGTCATACCGTTGTCGCGTGCCCAGGCTGCAATCTCGCAGATGAGGCAGATGGAGGCAGGAGCGTCCTTGTCGCGCACCTTGTCGAAGGGCAGGAAGCCGAAGCTCTCTTCGCCACCACCGATGTATTTCTGCTTGCCTTCGCTGATGGCAATCTCGCGGGCAATCCACTTGAAGCCGGTGTAGCAGTCGCGCAGTTCGATGGCGTTCTTCTCGGCCATGCGGGTGATGACTTCGGTTGTAACGATGGTCTTCACAAGGAAGTCGGTAGGCTTGAGCTGCCCCAGGGCAATCTTATTTTTAATAATGTAGTAGCAGAACATCATGGCGGTCTGGTTGCCGTTGATGATGGTCCACTCGCCCTTGTTGTTGCGGCAGACGATGGCAAGGCGGTCGGCGTCGGGGTCGGTAGCCACCACCAGATCAGCGTTGAGCTTTGTGCCGAGCTTTATACCGAGGGTCATAGCCTCGGGGTTTTCGGGATTGGGACTGACAACGGTGGGGAAATTGCCGTCGACCACCATCTGCTCGGGCACAAGGTGGATGTTCTCGAAGCCCCAGCTGCGCAGGCAGAGAGGGACGATGACGCGACCCGTACCATGCATGGCGCTATAGACGATGTTGAGGTCTTTCTGGCGCAGGATGACGTCTTGGTCAATCATGGCCTCCTTGACGGCAGTCATGTAGTCGAAGTCCATCTGCCCACCGATGATTTCGATGAGGTCGTGATTACCCTTGAACTTCACGTCCTCGACACGGACCTTACCCACTTCGTCGATGATGCCCTTGTCGTGCGGCGAGAGCACCTGGGCGCCGTCGTTCCAATATGCCTTGTAGCCGTTATACTCGCGGGGGTTGTGGCTGGCGGTAATGTTGACGCCGCTCTGGCAGCCCAGATGACGAATGGCGAAAGAGCACTCGGGCGTGGGGCGCAGGTCGTCGAAGAGATAGACCTTGATGTCGTTGGCCGAGAAGATGTTGGCTACCGTCTCGGCAAAGAGGCGGCTGTTGTTGCGGCAGTCGTGGCAGACGACGACGCTAATCTGCTTCAGCGTGGGGAACGCCTTGTGGAGGTAGTTGGCCAAGCCCTGCGTAGCCATGCCGACGGTATAGATGTTCATGCGGTTGGTACCGGCGCCCATGATGCCGCGCAGGCCGCCCGTGCCAAATTCCAGGTCGCGATAGAACGCATCCACCAGCTGCGCCGGGTCCTCGGCATCCAGCATGTTCTTCACTTCAGCCTGAGTAGCTGCATCGTAGGCGGGCGTCAGCCACTGGGCGGCACGCTCCCGCACTTCCTTCAATAATTCGTTGTCCATTGTTGTTGGGTTATGAGTTTATAGATTTTTCGGTTCAGGGGTTTAGGGGTAAACGCTTTTCGCCGCGAAGATAGGCAAAAAATCGGAACAGACAAAGAGAAACCCCGAAAAAAAGCACAAAAAGAAAAGACACGCCTTGTGGTGTGTCCCATCATCAGAAATCAACTCCTAAAACAATCTTTTCTTCTTTCCTAGTAGAACTGTCCTTCTGCAGGAGAGCCGAATGTCAGACTCGAACTGACGACCTACGCATTACGAATGCGTCGCTCTACCGGCTGAGCTAATTCGGCAACGTTTTTCGCCGGTTTTGCGAAATCGGCTGCAAAGGTACAAACGTTTTTTCTATCTGCCAAAGGTACGGCGCATTTTTTTATTACAATCCGCAAAAATCCGTCATCGGCTGCCTCGTCCGCTGGGGGCTTCATCTCCGTCGCAGAAGACAAAACGAGCCTCTCCCATATTCTTCTCCGGTTTTTCGTTGCGGTTTTACGGTTCATTCGTTGCTTTTCTTATCTCCCAAAGCCGTTGGGACACGTGTCCCAACGGGTTAGGTAAGGTGTCCCAACGGGTTAGGACACGTGTCCTAACGGGTTTGGTACAATAACTTTTGACTGCGCTGAGATTATAATCCCAAATGTCATCGGGCGCACATCAGGGTGTGAATGCCCTGTGAAAGCGTTTCAGGCGCGCGATTGGGAAGAACGACGGTAGCCGTCGTGCCTACAGGGACGGTTACGGTGAGGCGATAGTTCTCTCCCTCGCGGCGCACCTCGCTACGAAGCAGTCCGTAGGGCGTCATCTTCTCGTAGCCCACGCGAGGCAGCGAAGGGCTGAGGAACGGACGGATGACGACGTGACGGTAGCCGGGCTTCTTCTCGTCAATCCGCACGCCAGCAAAGTCGCGATAGAGGCTGACAAGTCCGCCTCCGAACATAGGATGGTTGTGCGAGTTGCTGCCGTCCCACGCTTCCCATGTGACTGTGGCGCCCTGCGCAATCCAGTTTCCAAATCCCGGGAAGTCGCGCTGGCGAAGCACCTGCAGGGCCAGTTCGCTCAATCCATTCGCGCAGAGCACCTCAAAGAGGAAGCGCGTGCCAAATATGCCTGTATTGAGGTGGCTTTTGTAGGTGTCGGCAATTTCGTGCTCCAGCGTGCGGACGACATCTGCCTTGACGCTATCGGGCACGCCCATATAAAGGGCCAAGACATTGCTGCCGAAGTCGCCATAGCTCTTGACCTCCGCATCGTAGAACTTGCGATGGAAAGCCTCGCGCGTACGCTGAGCTAGTTCGCGGAAAGTATAGGAATCTTCCACCACATTCATGCCATTGAACGTATGGTCTTCCAGTACGCGTGCGGCACGGGCAGTCAGCTCGGCACAGTACCAGAGGTAGAATGTGTGGACGAGCTCATCCTTCGGCAGGCCGAAGGCAGGCGACCAGTCGCCCAGATTCAACCAATAGAGCGGCTGCCCTTCAGGGCTGGTTTTCTGCTGGAACATGATTCCCTCGGGCGTAATGGACTGCTGCATATGGCGCAGCTGCTCCTTCATAGCAAAATAGTTTTCCCTCAAAACTTGAATGTCACCCGTATGGACGTAGAGTTCCCAGGGGATGATGTTCATAGCGGCACCCCAGGCAACGCCTCCGCCACAGATGGGTTGCCAGGGAGCGCCGTTGGGGACGTAGCCGTCATCGACGTTCTGCGTATCGCGCATGTCGCGCAGCCACTTGCGGTAGAAGGCAGCGGCATCGAAGTTCTCCATCACCGTGGGGCAGGCCACCTGTCCGTCGCCGGTGTAGGGCGCACGCTCACGGTGGGGACAGTCGGACGCTACGGCGCAATGCATATTGTCCGTCTGCGATTGCTGCCAGATGGTGTTAATCTGATTCAGCAGACGGTCGGAGGTGAAGAAACGAGCATCGACAGGGACATCCGTGCCAATACACTCAGCAGTAATCATGTCAGGCGTCAAATGCTCAACGCCCGTGATGACAGCCTTCGAGAACACATACCAAGTGAAGCGGGCAGCGTGTTCCTCCTTCCCTTCGCCTTTGAAGATGTACTTATCAACGCCCAGCGGCGACTCGCAGACATACTGGATGCTGAGCTGCTGTCCTGCTTGCCCGCTGATGCCGCGTAGATGGATGCGGCCTGATACTTCATGGTCGAACTCCACCGTCCATTCCCCCGTCTTGCTGTGAGTGAGGGACGTGGGACGGAGGGTTTCAAGGACTTTATCGACGGGAGCATCCTGAGCGGTGAGCTTGCCATCGGGAGCCTTGCGGAGAACGGCGTGTTGCCAGCCGGAAGTGTTGCAGCCCACGGATGCCCAGAGCGGCTCTTCGAGACGGGCGTCATAGACCTCGCCGCTGTAGATGTCGTTGTGACGGATGGGTGATTCCTTGACCAGCCAGCTCTCGTCGGTAACGACAAGTTCGCGACGGCCGTTGGCGTAGGTGATGTCAAGCTGACAGAGGAAGCGCGGCGACCCGAAAGGCGCCATCAGGCGGTGGCTGGGGTTAGCCCAGCCGTTGCCCAGCAGGACGCCGAGCGCATTCTCACCCTTCTGCACCAGGTCAGTAATGTCGTAGGCGAGGTAGAGGACACGGTAGTCACGAAAGCGGTCGCTGATGGGAATGTTGGCCTTGTCCAGACCTTCGCGGCGGGTAAAGTTGGTGAAGCCCGGCACCAGGCAGTCATCGCTAACGCGCGTCCCGTTGGCGTAGAGCTCGAAGAAGCCCATGGCCGTAATATAGGCTTTCGCCTTACTCACCTTATCTTTTAGATAGACTTCCTTGCGGAACATCGGGGCGATGGAATCGTCCGTCGTTGCCTTCTCGCCCTGCCACGGCGCACCTATCCATTGGGCCTTCCAGTCTTTGGCATCCAGCCCGACGCCAAAACAAGCAGGCTTACTCCATCCGGACACGACGCCCCGCTCGTCCCACACGCGGACTTGCCACCAGGCCTCCTGCCCGCTTTTCAGCGGCTTGCCGAAATAGCAGACCAGATAGGAGTCGTTGCCCACGGTCTTCTTGGAATCCCACAAATCGGCTTTTCCCTTGGCCAGCTTTTTGGCCGACGACGCCACGCGTATCTGCCAGGCTGTCTGCGTCTTTCCCTTCAACGTGTCGCTAAGGGGAGTATTTATCCACGAAAAACGCGGCACACGTGTTTCTATGGTCGTGGGGTTGGCCATATCCTCGCACGTCAGGCGTTGTGGCTCCATCTCCACCACCAGCTTTGCCGAAGCCACAGTTGCAGTCCAAAGGGCAAGCAGTAAAACCAGTAAACGAGCTTTTCTTTCCATATTAATAGGTAGTTTTCAACCAATCGTCAATTAAGCGGCGCGCCATACTCTCCGGCCCTGGGATGGCGAGCGTGCCGTCGTCATACGTAGGAATGTTGTCTTTTCGGAAGAAGCGGCCGTCTTTCAGCTCGCCGTCGGCAAAAGTGACCTCGCCGCTGAAATAGTCGGCATGAAAGCCAATCATCAACCCCAGAGGATAGGGCCAGGGCTGACTGCCAAAGTAACGAATGTTGGTGATGACAAGCGACGTCTCTTCGCGCACCTCGCGCGCCACGCACTCCTCGAGGCTCTCACCCGTTTCGACAAAGCCGGCTACTAATCCAAAGAAGTTACGCCGGAACGTCTTTGCTTTCACCAACAGCGCCTCGTCACCCCTATGCACCAGCACGATAATGGCCGTATTCAACTGGGGCCAAATCTCCTGTCCGCAACCTGTGCACCGCCGGCTGATAACCGTGTGCCAAGCCATGGACGACCCGCATCGTCCGCAATACCGCGTCTGCTCGCTCCAATAAAGCAATTCCCAAGCCTTCCCTGCCCGCTGATAATCCTCAGCCGACAGCAAACGGCTGGTTTCGCGCAGCGGAAAAGATTGAAGATTGAAGCTTAATTCCTCATTCCTAATTCCTAATTCTTTTGTTTTTCCATCTGGCAGACGCCCGACAAGCTCGTCAGGAACAAATTCATGCAACTCTATGTTATCCATAGGAACACATGAACTACGTGGGATTTGCCATTTGAGGGAAATCTCTTTTTTCTCACAAGCTGGCATCAACAGGATTTTGTCCTCCTCATCAAACAAATAAAGCCGCTTCATTTAAAAACTTTCTTCTTTTGGGGACAAAGATAAGGATTATTTTCGTAAATTTGCACACTCAAACCAAAAACTCCATACAAGTCATTATGAAAAAAACTGTTTTTAACTTGTCCGCTGCGATTCTTTCGGCTTTGCTTGCCTTCACAGCCTGCGGGCCGAAGGAAGTGGAATTCCGCATCGTCGGCACATCGGACGTTCACGCCAATTTCTATCCTTACGATTTTGTAACCGACCGTCCAGCCGCTGGCAGCTTGGCGCGGGTGCAGAGCTATCTGCGCGAGCAACGTGCCACGTGGGGCGACCGCCTCATCTATGTCGATAACGGCGACATCATTCAGGGGCAGCCCACATCTTACTACTATAACACCGTTGCCGTAGCGGACGTCCACCTCGCAGACCAAATGCTCAACTACATGGGCTGCGAAGTCGGCACCCTTGGCAACCACGAAATAGAAACCGGCGGCACCACTTACCAACGCTACATCCTCGATGCTGACTTCCCTATCTTGGGCGCCAACATTATGATAGAGGGTACAGACCATAATTTCATTCCTCCTTATAAAGTCATTGAGCGCCACGGTGTGAAGATTGCTTTCATCGGCATGCTCACTCCTGCCATCCCCAACTGGCTTCCGCGCGAATTGTGGCGCGAACTGAAGTTTATTGACATCGAGACCTCTGCCCGTAAGTGGATTCCCTACGTGAAGGAAAAAGAGCAGCCTGACGTCATTATCGGCGTATTCCATTCCGGCATCAATGGAGGCATCACTACCGACAGTTACACGGAGAACGCCACGGAACAGGTGGCTCGCGAGGTGCCAGGCTTCGATGCCATCATCTTTGGGCACGACCATCGTCTCTGCTGCGACTCGGTAATCAATATTGAGGGCAAGACTGTGCCCATTATCAACCCCGCCAACGGCGCGCGTAGTGTTTCACAACTCACCCTCACCCTTCGGAAGGAACACAGAAAATGGGTGCTGCGACATACCGATGCCGAGAACGTGTCTGTCACGGACTACGAGCCAGACCCCGACTTCATGACAACGTTTGCTCCGCAGATGGAGACCGTCAAGAAGTACGTCTCCAAACGCATTGGCACCTTCACAGAGACGCTCTCTACGCAAGACGCTTATTTCGGCCCCTGCCCCTTTATGGATTTTATTCACCAGATGCAGCTCGACATCACCCGTGCTGACATATCGCTGGCTGCACCTCTTTCGCTGAATGCCACCATAAAGGCTGGCGACGTTTATGTACGCGACATGTTCAATCTCTATCGATACGAAAACATGCTCTACACCATGTTGTTGAAGGGACACGAAGTCCGCGACCATCTAGAGATGTCCTATGCGCTTTGGGCCAACCAAATGCACTCGGCAAATGACCATCTTCTTCTCTTCGACGAGAATGAGAGCAACACAGCCAATGGCGATAAAAACACGGGTAAGGGACGTCCGAAGTTTAAGAACATCTATTACAACTTCGACACCGCTGCCGGCATTCGTTATGAAGTGGATGTTACGAAACCCATCGGGCAACGTGTGCGCATCCTCAGCATGGCTGACGGACAACCCTTCGACCCCGAAAAGGTCTATCGTGTGGCTGTCAACTCCTACCGCGGCAATGGAGGAGGCGAGCTGCTCACCCGTGGCGCAGGCATCCCGCAGGAGGAATTGCGCAAGCGCGTGGACTACAGTACCGATGCCGACCTTCGTTTCTATATGCTCTCCTACATCGAGGCTCGCGATACCATCACACCCCGCCCCGTTTGCCAATGGCGTTTCGTCCCCGAGAAGTGGACCATTCCCGCAGCCCAGCGCGATAAGAAACTGCTGTTCGAATAACTGGGAAGTTGGATAATCTATACACTTCTTTTAAGAAAATGATAACGAAAAGAGTGATTGGCTTGATACTGGCGTTCGGGATGGTAGCGATGATGACAAGCTGCAAGCCGGATGCTGACATCATGCAAAAAGCGGATGGCGGGTATGTCGTCAACACAACAAAGTTGTCAGAAGATGTCTATGGCTATGAATGGACAACGCCCGTAAAAATTTACATTACTGACAACAAGATAACAAAGGTTGAAGCTCTTCCGAACCACGAAACGCCCCGCTACTTTGCACGGGTAAAGACGCATCTCCTCCCGCAATGGAACGGGATGGACGTATCAAAGGCCTTAAAAACCGATGTAGATGGGGTGACAGGAGCCACCTATTCATGCAAAGCCGTCAAGGAGAACGTCCGCTTAGGATTGGAATACTACAAGAAGCATCGGAAGCATTAGAAATTAAGACAATGGAAATAAAGCCCTATATTCATACCGTCCACTATTACGAGACGGATAAGATGCAGGTTACGCATCATAGCAACTACATCCGTTTCATGGAAGAAGCACGTATTGACTTCATGGAGCAGCTGGGGTATGGTTTTGAGAAGATGGAGGCTGAAGGGATTGCATCCCCCGTGATGAGTGTGACGTGCAACTACCGCAAACCTACGACATTCCCTGACAAAATTGTCATCACGCTGCACGTTGAGGAGCTGGCACGACTAAAGATGCGCTTTGGCTACACAATGAAGGTAGGCGACACGGTGGTGTGCACGGCATCAAGCCAACATTGTTTTTTTCGCAACGGACGCCCCGTTTCGTTAGAGGAATCCTTGCCAGATTTTTACGAAATCCTAAAGGCTTTTTTGAAAGAGGAGGAAAAGTAACTACAGTTCCTTCGTTATCTCTTCCAGCGGCTTGCGGGTCTTGACAGGGGCATTGTCATCTACAGGATAACCGAGGGGCACAAGAGCCACAGGCTCTACATGCTCTGGCAAATCGAAGGCCCTACGGATGCCTTCAGCATCGAAATTGCATACCCAGCAAGTGCCCAGTCCCTGCTCGGCTGCGGCAAGGCAGAGATGTTCTGTGGCAATAGCCACATCAACATCGGCATGGTCCTTACCATCACTACGACGTTTCCACGACTGGGAATGATCGGCACAGCAAATGATAATCACGGGTGCTTCGCGAAACCAAGGACGGTCGTAGCAGGGATAGGCTTTTTCCTTGGCTTCGTCGGACTTCAGAACCAGAAACTTCCAAGGCTGGAAATTGACTGCCGAGGGTGCCAGACGAACACATTCGAGTGTGTACGTAAGCTTGGAGTCTTCCACGGAAACATCTTTTTTGTAGGCGCGCACAGAATAGCGCAGTAGGGAAAGGGATTTGAGAGACATAAATAGTAGCGAATTTATAGCGTTAAGGACTGTTCTTTCAGAATAAGGGGCTGCGGAATTAGAATAGGGGGTTGTGAAATTAGAATAAGGGAATACGGAATTAGAATAAGGGAATAATCTGCGTTACTTTATTCCTCGGGCAGTTTTGATAGCTTCGTAGGCTTCGTTGACGGCGCGGAACTTTTCCGTAGCGTTCTTGACAACTTCCTCCCCTGCCCCTGCCACTTTGTCGGGATGATACTTGAGTGCCATGCGACGGTAGGCTGTCTTCACCTCGTCGTCGGTAGCCGAGGGGGAAATCTCCAGCACGGTATAGGCCCAGTTGGGGTCTTTCGTCTTCTGATAAAGAGCGGCAAGGGAGTTATAGTCGGCTTGTGAGAGCCCCATACCCGCTGCAATCTGCTCTATCACCTGCTGCTCACGCGGGTCAAAATCCCCATCCACATTGGCAAGGTCAAGCAGCATGTGGACTATCTCAAGGCGCGTGGAATAGTTGACATTCTCACCTATCTGACGCGACACGCTGACAGGGTCTATCTCCTTTTCCAACAGCTGCTTTAGCAGTTGAAGCGCCTGTTTGGCGCTCGCCTCGTCATAGTTGGCACGCAAGTAGGCTTTCACATGCTCCAGCTCAGACTTCAGCAGACGCCCGTCGGCTTTCATGACGCAGGCGATGAGAACAAGAATGGAGACTCGGATGTCGCCCACCGTGGCACGCTGTCTTGTATAAGTCGTGCCCGAGCGCCCGCCCCTGTCGTACGCTCCTCCAGGGCTATCGCCCTCCCTCTCATACGAAAGTACGGCAATGCCCTTGTCAACCATCGAACCCAGAATGGCACCCAGAATAGCGCCTATCGGGCCGCTGAGCACAAAGCCCAGCCCTCCAAGAATCCATTTAACGACTGACACAACTTATAGAATTAGGAATTTGATAATGAGGAATTAGGAATTAAGGATTATTTCTTCAACAACTCTTTCAAAGGACAATCGGTTTGACGAAGGCCTGTGGCAAACATCTTCGCATTGAGCCGAGCACCCTCCAGCGAGGTGTGCGTATGGTCGTGCTGATAGTAGGCGCCGGCTTTCTCCTTCGACGTCTCGGGGGTTTTCGCATGGCAATGCTTGTCCAGATAGTCTGCCGTAAGGTTGTGGATATCCACAAAGGGAACGCCCATCTGCTCAGCCACTTCGCCTGCCCATGTGGCTGCACTACCGGGTCGGCGTTCAATGGCGTTGTTGGGCCACTCGTTGCGAGGCGTCATGGAACAGATGATGGGAATTGCACCCTTCTCACGGGCATCCTGCACGAATTTGCGCAAGTACCAGCCGTAGGTATATACCACCTTGTAGCTGAAGTCGCTCTGCAGACGATAGACGTGACTGCTGTCGGCTATGCCTGGAATGTCGGCACGGGCTTTGCCCCCCGCAATGTCGCCCATGTCGTTGTGCCCGAATTGCAGGACCACATAATCTCCTGGGCGTAGGCTGTTATAAACCTGTTCCCAACGTCCCTCCTCCAGATAGGTGCGGGCACTACGCCCTGCCTTTGCAGCATTGACAACGTGTACCAATGGCTCGTTCGTCTTCTTGTCATGCAGGAAAAGGGCTGACGTGATCGTTGGATTCGCCCACCCCCACATGCTGTTTGGGTCGTCGGGGTTATCCTCGTTCTGCATGGTACTGTCGCCACAGAAGTAGATGACGGGCTTGCCGTCGTCCCACGTGGGATAGGCAGGGTACCAGGTGTCAGCCGGCGTCAGATAGTCAGCAAGCCCCAGTCCAGGGCAGGCACGGATAGCCTCGGCAGCCGAACGGGCATTGAGCCGAGCGCCGAATTCGCTGCTGTGTATCTTGTCGAGATAGAAATGATAGTTCACCTTCTCTGCGCCGAAACGTTCGAACTTACGTGCTGTAGTACCCTCAAGGTCAATGAAGGGGACGTTCTCCTCGGCACAGATTTCTTTCTGCCAACGAGTGAAAGTTTCCGTTTTACGGGTGATGCTGCTGGAGCCGGACAAAGGATTACCCCAGTCGTTGCGCGGGGTAAGGGAGCAAAGGATGGGTTGAGCGCCTCGACTGCGGATGTCACGGATGAAGCGACGCATGTACTCGCCATAGCTATAGACGACTTCCTGTTCGCCCGTCTCTTGAATGGTGACGACGAGGCTGTCCCTGCCCGTACCGGGGATGGAAGCACGTGCCCGCCCGCTGTCATAGGGGCCGTTGTCGTTATGTCCCAATTCAATGATTACCCAGTCGCCTGCGCGGATGCCCTTCAGCACGTCGGGCCAGAGACGACGATAGAAGGTGCGACTACTGGTGCCTCCAAGCGCATGGTTCTCTACGCTGATGCGCCTCGAATCAAAATAGAGATGCGCAAAATAGCCCCAGCCCCACTGTCCGTTATTGCCGTTGCCAAGGGTGCCCGTACGCATGGTGCTGTTTCCGACGAGGAAGAGCACAGGGTTATTCCCCACCCGGCTGCTGCCTGCCACAGGCCGTGCCGACGCTGCCTTGTTCAGGCTGTCCAGCGTCAGGTCCGACACGCGGTTCACATCCTCCACGGGGCGCGGCACCTGCTGATTTACCACCTGTGCCTGCAGCGCCACACAGCAAGCCAGCATTCCAACGACGAAACTTATCTTTTTCATTTTAATCCTTTATTCTAAAACCTGGTGCAAAGATACACAAAAAAGTGATTCATCAAAACGAATTGACACAAAAAGGATGCCAAATAAAAAAGGCGCCCTTTCAAAGGGACGCCCTTGACATTGTGTCATCAGTCATGTCAGTCCGGCATGGGGCAACCTTGCCTATCCCAAGTAGGATTTCAGCAATTTGCTGCGCGTGCCTTGACGGAGGCGCCGGATGGCTTTCTCCTTAATCTGACGGACACGCTCACGCGTCAGGCCGAAACGATCGCCGATTTCCTCCAGCGTCATCTCCTGGCATCCGATGCCGAAGAACATACGCAGGATTTCCTTCTCACGCTCAGAGAGCGTGTTTAGTGCACGGTCAATCTCCGTCGAAAGGCTCTCGTTGACCAACGAGCGGTCTGCCATAGGACTGTCGTCGTTGATGAGGACGTCCAGCAGACTGTTGTCCTCGCCGTCAACGAAGGGAGCATCCACAGAGACATGGCGTCCGCTGACCTTCAGCGTGTCGGCAATCTTGTCCACGGGGACGTCGAGTTGCTCGGCAAGCTCCTCGGCACTGGGACGGCGCTCGTTTTCCTGCTCAAACTTGCTGAAAGCCTTGGTAATCTTGTTCAGTGAGCCCACTTGGTTAAGCGGCAGACGAACGATACGGCTCTGTTCGGCAAGTGCCTGCAGGATGCTCTGGCGAATCCACCACACGGCATAGCTGATGAACTTAAAACCACGTGTCTCGTCGAACTTCTCGGCGGCTTTGATAAGGCCAAGGTTTCCTTCGTTGATAAGGTCCGGCAAGCTGAGCCCCTGATTCTGGTACTGCTTTGCCACGGAAACGACAAACCGAAGGTTCGCACGAGTGAGTTTCTCCAACGCGCGACGGTCACCCTTACGGATGCGCTGGGCGAGCTCCACTTCTTCTTCAACGGTTATCAGGTCCTCACGACCTATCTCCTGAAGGTATTTGTCAAGTGATGCGCTCTCGCGATTGGTGATGCTTTTTGTAATTTTAAGCTGTCGCATTGATTTTTATTTATTTACCTTGTATAATAGGGAAAAATCATGCAAAATTAGTAACAATAAAATTCTTTTGCAAATTTTTTCTCACTTTTTTTATTATTTGGCTCGAAAAAAAAGAAAGAATTGAAGATTGAGGATTCAGCCGCGCGCGGGTGTAATCCTCAATCTTCAGTATCCTTTTATTGCTTCACCTACTCTTCCGAGAGGTCAACGGCGTAGTTGTAGCGCTTGCCGCTGGAGTAGGTGCCGATGATAAAGAGCACCTGGTCGGGCGACTGCGTGGCAGCCTTGAAGGCTTCGCGGAGGTCGTCCTCGCTCTTAATCTGCTGGCCGTTCACCTTGAGGATGATGAAACCCTTCTTGATGCCGGCATCGGCAAACTTACCCTTCGAGACGCCCGTCACCTGCAGGCCGTAGCCGATGTTAAGCGCTTTCTTGGTAGCGTCGTCCACCTCCTTGAAGGCGGCGCCCAGCGAGGCTAGGTCGGCGTCCTTGACAACCTTCGTGTTGCCTTGCGGGTTCTTCAGCGTGACGTTATAGTTCTGCTCCCTCTTGCCACGCGTAAGCGTCACCTTCACCTCGTCGCCCGGACGGTGACGAGCCATCGTCTCCTGCAGTTCAGCCATCGTCTTGACTTTCTTGCCGTCGATGGAGGTGATGATGTCGCCCTTCTCGATGCCGGCTTCAGCCGCGCCGCCATCCTCGGGAACACCCGTCACCATAACGCCCTCGTGGTACTTCATATTCTTCACGTCATCCTCCGTCAGGCCTATCTCGCCCAACGCCTTCTCGCTCAGGTCGGAGAGGTTTGCCACATCCGTACCCTGAATGCCGAGCATAGCCCGCTGTACGGTGCCGTACTCCTTCAGGTCGCTGACCACCTTCGTCACGATGCTGGTAGGAATGGCAAAGCCGTAGCCGGCATAGCTGCCAGTCGGCGACGAGAGCACGGCGTTGATGCCCACCAGCTCGCCACGCACGTTGACAAGTGCGCCACCGCTGTTTCCCTGGTTGATAGCCGCATCGGTCTGGATAAACGACTCAATGCCTCCGTTCCGTCCATAGACGCCCAGCGAACGAGCCTTCGCGCTCACGATACCGGCAGTAACCGTCGAAGTAAGGTTGAAGGGGTTACCGACAGCCAGCACCCATTCGCCCACCTTCAGGTTGTCGCTGTTTCCGATAGGCAGCGTGGGGAACTCGTCGCCCTCAATCTTCACCAGCGCAAGGTCTGTGCTGGCATCGGCACCGATGAGACGCCCCTTGAACTCGCGGTTGTCGTTAAGCTTGACGTCAATCTCGTCAGCCCCGTCGATGACGTGGTTGTTGGTAACGATGTAGCCGTCCTTTGAGATAATGACGCCCGAGCCGATGCCCACGCGGGGCTGTGTCTGTATCTGCTGCTGGCGCGAGCCGCCATAGCCGTCACCGAAGAAGAAGTCGAAGAGGTCGGGCATCTGGGGTACGTCCACCACCTGCGTCTTGCCGTGGATGGTCGATTTGATGTGCACCACAGCGTGCACGGAAGCCTCGGCAGCCTCTGTCAGATCGACGTTGCCTGCTGCCCTGTCGCCTGCCGGGATAGCCACCGGCATCGTGAAACTACTTTCCGACGGCTGCGACTGTGCCTGAGCCGTCGGCTGATTCTTACTCGTCAGGGCATACGTTGTCAGCCCTGCCACCAAAGCGCTGCACAGGATAACGAGCGCCATGTTCAAGAATTTACTACCAGTTGATTTCATAATTTTCGATTTTTGTTATGTTAAATTTCTATTCGTTTTAACGTTTCTCCTGCAAATATACGGCAAATATCTTGCAGTTATTACAAACTCGCATTCATATTTATCGCATTTTAACCAAACAGGGAGCGTCTTAACGAAACTTTATTTTCCACCCGATGCTTTACAACATTTATTTACACAAAAAGCATGCCACAACGGCAGAGGCAGACAGCGAAATGACAGGACTGTCAGACGAAGCGGATGTCCGTAATCACCTGAGCGCCGACAGCGGCATTCAGGTTCTGGACCAACATCGAGCGTTGCATCACAAGCTCGTTTTTCAGCACGGAGCTTGATAGGCGGACGTAGAGCGTCTGCCCTCGGATGTAGAGGTCGCGCGTATAGCGTTCGATGGGCTTCCCCAGCACATCAGTCCACGACTGGATGAGCCGGTACTCGTTCAGCGGCCCCTCCAGCCCCTGCTGGCGCAGCAGCATCCGCACCACATCGCCCACCTGTTCTGCCTTATTCCGTTTCATGATTACGCATTATTGACGTGCGTTATACCTTATTTAAAATAGCACCACTTCTCTTTTTTTATAATAACAGTACTTCCCCTTTCTCGACGTTGAACAGCTTGTAGTCGCTGCCGGCAGAGGCAAGTATGCGGTCCATGTTTCCGCGGTTAACGTCGGTAATGAAAATCTGTCCGAACCTGTCGCCCGACACCAGGCGCACTATCTCCTCCACACGCGAGGCGTCCAGACGGTCGAAAATGTCGTCGAGCAACAGCAGGGGCGTGGTACGGCTGGTACGCTTCAGGAACTCAAACTGCGCCAGCTTCAGCGCAATCAGGTAAGTCTTGGTCTGCCCCTGCGAGCCTTCACGCTTCATGGGATAGCCCTCGAGCCGCATCACCAGCTCGTCCTTGTGCGTGCCGTGGATGCTGAATCCGAGGATGCGCTCCTTCTCCCTGCCGCTGCGGATGAGGGGCAACAGGTCGCCCCTGTCGCCGTGCGACTCGTAGGTCAGCGACACCGACTCGCGACTCCGTGCAATCTGGGCATATATGTCCTGGAAGATGGGCGTAAACTCCGTGATGAACGCCTTGCGCCGCTCGTAGATGAGGGCTCCCGCCTCGGCCATCGTCTCCTCGTAGAGGCTCATCACCTCGGGGTCGGGCTCCTCCTCCATCTTCAGCATAACGTTGCGTTGCGTGAGCGCCTTCTCGTAGCGGATAAGCTGCAGGAGATACGCCTTGTCGTACTGCGAGATGGCCACGTCCATAAACCGACGCCGCTCGTCGCTGCCCCCGCTGATGAGCTCGGCATCGGAGGGCGAAATCATCACCAGCGGGATGACGCCCACATGCTCCGAGGAGCGCTGGTAGGTCTTTCCGCCCAGCTTCACCTGCTTGCGGGTGCCGCGCTTCAGCCCACAGAACACCTCCTTCGCGTCGCCCTGCTCCGTCTCATACCGCCCCTGCACGACGGCATAGTCAGCCTCGTGACGGATAACCTGCGCGTCGATGGGATTCGTAGCACTCCGGCAGAACGACAGGTAGTAGATGGCGTCCAGCAAGTTGGTTTTCCCCATGCCGTTGCGTCCTATCAGGCAGTTCATCTTCGAGGAGAACGTCAGGTCCGCCTGTTCGATGTTTTTATAGTTGACGACAGTCAGTTTCTGTAGAATCATGGTGCAAAAATAAAAAAAAAGAATCATCAGACAAAAAAATTTGCTCCGAAATTTCGTCATTAGCGAGAAAAGGTCTAATTTTGCGGGCTGAAATCTGAAAATACTAAAAAATTAAAGAAATATGGCACAAAAGAAAAAAGCAAAAAGCGTTGCTCAACAGAACGCCGCCAACGTGGGCGAAGCTGTGAGCCGTACCGAACAGTACATCGAAAACAACAAGAAAAAACTGACCGTCATCGTCTGCGCCGTCATCGTCATCATCGCAGCCATCCTGCTGCTCAACACCTACTACCTGGCTCCGCGTCAGCAGAAGTCGCTTGAAGCCCTCGTCCCTGGCGAGAAGCTCTTCCAGGCTGGTGATTTCCAGAAAGCACTCGACGGCGACAGCTACGAATACGACGGCTTCGACGCCATCATCAAGCACTACGGCTGCACCAAGGGCGCCAATCTCGCCAAGGCCTATGCCGGACTGAGCCACGTGAAGCTCGGACAGTACGAGGAGGCTATCCCCTACCTCAAGGCTTTCAAGGGCAAGGACCACATGATTGCTCCCTCCGTGCTTGGCGCGCTGGGTAACTGCTATTCGCAGCAGGGCGACCACGCCAAGGCAGCTGCCACGCTGATGAAGGCCGCAGCCAAGGCCGACAACAACGTCCTCAGCGCCGGTTACCTCATCCAGGCCGGACAGCTCTACGAGTCGCTTGGCAAGAACGCCGAAGCCCTCGCCGCCTACAAGCTGGTGAAGAGCAAGTACTACCAGTCCACCCAGGCTGCCGACATCGATAAGTACATCGAGCGTCTGAGCAAATAAACCACGCTCTGGCACACACCATCAGTCAAGCCCCTTCCCAAGGGGCTTTTCTTTTTTCCTTTCACCACCGGCTGCGCCGTTCAGGGGGATTTGTAATCCCCAGCCTTCTACGTGCGTCATGATGGCCAATCTTGAGAGCGATTCAAGCCGTTATCTTGTTATTCCAAGCAACTATTCTCACAGCCCAGTGGGCTAATTTGCCAGCCCAAGCATCTGGCAGCACAGCCCAAGGGAATAAATCCGCAGCCCAAGGGGCTATTTATAAACACGGGCCGCGTTTATATAAACAGGGGCCGTGTTTATATAAACAGGGGCGCTGTTTATAAACATCGCACTACGCGCAGAAATTGCCGTCAAGCGTCGGAACACCTTCAACAAAAAACACGAAAATTGCTACATTCCTACACCAATGGGCTTATTTCGCTGGTACATAAACCATTGTGGGTGTAGGAAGGCGATTATTCCTACACTTTCCTACACCTTCCTACACCAAAAAACAGGCATTTCGTGTTTCATTTAACGTGGAATCGCTCCTTTTCGTTTGGAAAAGCCGGCGAATTTGGCGTATGAAACGAATTTTATGCAGAGAAATGGCGCCAAAAAAGAAAAAAACCGTACCTTTGCAGCGGAAAAATAATCACATAAAACAACCAATGATAAAATGAAAAAAACCTTTACCCTTATTCTGGCCTTAACGATGGCCATCGGGACATTTGCACAGAAAATCGAACCCTCCGACACGCAGATGTGGTGGGGCTATTACAGCGAATCCGATGCGCAGAAGCTCGACCTGGTGAACGACGGGCTTGGCATGAGTAGCGCAGCCACACTCGACGCCTCCATCTATATCCCCAAGAATCACCCCTTCGCAGGCGGCAGCACCATCAACGCCGTACGCGTCTGGTTGAGTGCCGACATCACAAAGGTAACGGGCAACGTGAAGGTCTGGATTTCCAAGACCCAGCCTACGGACGTGTCGAAAGCCAACTATATCCAGAGCGTCGCACTCTCCACGCTGTCGAAGGGGCAGAACGATATTGCCCTCACCACCCCCTTTGCCGTCAACAACGATGGCATCTACGTGGGTGTCACACTTACGACAAACCAGAGAGCCTATCCCTTCCTCTGCAATGGCGACGATGTGCCCAACTCCTTCTATTTCCGCTACTCTACGACCGACGGTTGGATAGACCTCTACGGTTACGGCTATGGCAAGCTGGCCTTGCAGGTACTGCTCGATGGGGGTGATTTCCCCAGCCATTGTGCTACGGTGGAGGACTTCGGACAGACCATCGTCGTCAAGGGGCAGGATGCGACAGTCCCTGTCAGGATAACCAACGGAGGCAAGGAAGCCGTCACAAGCATCTCCTATACCATCACCACCGACGACGGCACTCCCTCGTCCGAGACCACCCTCTCGGTAGGTTCGCTTGCCTATAGTGGCACCTACACGGCCTCCCTCTCCATGCCTTCGTGCAGCGAAGCCCGAAAAGAGGTGAAGACCGTCACCATCACGAAAGTGAACGGCGTGCCCAACACGGCAGCCAACCCCTCGGCAAAGGGCAACCTGATTACCATCACCCAGCCGGCAGCGGCTACGCCTGTCGTCGAGGAGTTCACGGGCACCTGGTGCGGCTATTGCCCCTACGGCACGGTGGGCATGCAGAAGGCTCACGACACTTTCGGCGACCGCGTGGTGCTGATTGCTGCCCACAATGGCGACCCGATGACAATCGACGGTTACAACCCCATCATGCAGAGCGTGGGCAGCTTCCCCAGCGCCAACCTGAACAGGGAAGTGGACTTCTACCCCTCGTCGGGCACTATCGTCGGCCTGATTCAGAATGCCCTCAACCGCGCCACGCAGGGCTCTATCAAATTGACAGCCATGTGGGGAAATATAGGGAAATCGCTTGTCTGCTTCGACACGGAAACCACGTTTGTCTATGACGACAACGACGGCAAATACGGCATCGCCTTCGTGCTTGTCGAGGACGGCATGACAGGTACCGGCTCCAAATGGGCACAGAGCAACTACTTGAGCGGAGGAAGCGGCGATGCCGACATGTCCTTCTGGTACCGCTCGGGCTCAAGCGTGACGGGAATAGAATTCAATCATGTAGCCGTTGCCGCCTGGGACATCCTGAACGGCGTGAAAAACTCCGTAAGCCCCACGATTGTAGCTGACGAACCGCAGACGTTCAGCTACAAAGCGGGAATCTCTGGAAACAGCCTCATCCAGGACAAGACGAAACTGAAAGCCGTGGCGTTACTCATCGACCAGGTTTCCGGCACGATTGTCAATGCCGCCCAGGCTACCATTCAGGACTATTCATCCGGCGTTGAAGCCCTTCCGACTGACGATGCCATCATCGTCTCGTGCTATGCGCTTGACGGACGCGAGGTTGCCGAACCGCAGAAGGGACTGAATATTGTGAAGATGAGCGACGGCACCACCCGCAAAGTCTTTGTGAAGTAAAAGAGCGAAGAATTGACATTTTTTTGAGCAAATGGCATAGAAATAGGAAAAAAGTCCGTACCTTCGCAGCCGATAATAAAATTAATAAGGTATCAACAACAAGAAAACAGGGTTTTAACAACAATAATTAAAAAGCACAATTCGTTAGAAATGAAGAAAGTCTATCTTGCAGCCTTCGTTGCTGCGGTTATGGTTTCAGCGAGTGTCAGCGCCCAGGGAGTCGATTTCTCTGAGGCGAGTTCTAATGACAATCCCTTTACCCTCGAACTGAGCGAGGTGGGCGTTAGCACCAGCTACCTCTGGCGCGGTCAGGAATTGGGTGGCCTGAATGTACAGGGCGACCTTTCCTTGAGCTACGAAGTGGATGACTTCTCGGCCAGCCTCGGCACGTGGTTCGTTCATGCCTTTCAGGAGAGCATCTACGGCCCGTTCATGAAACAGGGCTATCAGGAGTGGGACTTCTACGCCAGCCTGGGCTTTGGCGGCACTTCTCTGACCCTGACGGACTATATGGCTCCCCCTTATTTCAAGACGGGTTTGAGTAAGGGCGAAGGCCATGCACTCGACGCCACGCTGGAGCACTTTTTTGGCGACAGCTTCCCCCTCACCCTCTCGTGGAGCACCATCCTGCTGGGCGGTGACGACATGGAGGAACAGCCCTTTGCCAGCATCGACAAACGATTCTATAGCAGCTACGCGGAAGCCAGCTACGACTTCAGCCTGGGCGATTTCCCCGTTGACTTCACGGCCAGCGTCGGCTTCGTGCCCTGGACAAGCCCTTACATCGACGATGCTGAAGGTGCCCACTTCGCCTGGCTCGGCCTGCGCGCAGGCTACGACATCTCTCTTGGAAGTTTCGTCCTTCCCGTGAGCACCACCCTTGGCCTTAACCCCACCGACGGCAAGTTCCTCTGGAGCGTCGCCATCGGTTTCTAAACCCATAAACCCGTAAACGTCAAACCTGTATGTTATCCTTCTTAATCATAAAACTGAAAAATGGCATTGGCTGAGAAGAAAAAAGAACCTGAGGGTCGCATCATCGATGTGAAGCATGTCTCCAAGTGGTTCGGGGAGAAACAAGTGCTGAACGATGTGAACCTGTATGTGAGAAAGGGAGAATTCGTCACCATCCTCGGTCCCTCGGGATGCGGCAAGACGACCTTGCTCCGAATCCTGGCCGGATTTGAAACGGCATCAGAGGGAGAAATCCTGCTTGGGGGTGAGGATATCGCACAAACGCCCCCGCATAAGCGCCCCATGAATACCGTGTTCCAGCGCTATGCCTTGTTTCCACACTTAAATGTTTTTGACAACGTCGCCTTCGGACTGAAACTCCGCAAGATGGACTCGAAGGAAATGGATGCCGCCGTGCGCAAGGCACTCAAGATGGTGGGCATGACAGACTACGAGGAACGCGACGTGAACAGCCTGTCGGGCGGACAGCAACAGCGCGTGGCTATTGCACGAGCCATCGTCAACAAGCCTCAGGTGCTGCTCCTTGACGAGCCCCTTGCCGCCCTCGACCTGAAGATGCGCAAGGACATGCAGCTCGAGCTGAAGGACATGCACAAGACGCTGGGCATCACCTTCATCTACGTCACGCACGACCAGGAGGAGGCGCTCACCCTCTCCGACACCATCGTAGTGATGAACGAGGGCGTCATCCAGCAGATAGGCACACCTACCGACATATACAACGAGCCGAAGAACTGCTTTGTGGCTGACTTCATCGGCGAAAGCAACATACTCGAGGGCACCATGCTGGAGGACTGCCTGGTGCGCTTCATGGACAAGGAGTTCACGTGTGTCGACACGGGCTTTGACAAGAACGAGCCCGTCGATGTCGTGCTCCGTCCCGAGGACATCTACATCATGCACCGCAACGAACAGGCCGAGCAGTTCCACGGCACGGTGCAGAGCTGTATCTTTAAGGGCGTACACTACGAGATGATTATCCTTACGCCTGACGGATACGAAATAATGATTCAGGACTACAACTGCTTTGAACCTGGCATGGACGTCAGCCTCATCGTCAAGCCTGCCGACATCCACGTGATGAAGAAGGAACGCCTCTGCAACACCATCGAAGCCACTGTCGTTGACAGCGAGCACATTGAGATGCTGGGCGAGAAGTTCCAGATTTTGCCCACCGACATCGAAGAAGGAACAGAAGTGCTCGCCGAAGTGGACTTCGACAAAATTGAGCTCACCGACTATCTGGAGGACGGCACTGCCGACGGCGAGGTACGTCTGATTCTCTACAAGGGCAACCACTACCACCTGACGATTGCCACCGACGACGGCCCCTACCTCTACGTCGACACCAACGACGTGTGGGATGACGGAGACCTTGTCGGCATCAACATCAAACCGGAGGATATTAGGTTAAAGGTTAGAGGTTAATGGTCCGATGAACAAGATTGTCCGGTATTTCTCCAAGCGAAGCAGTTGGTCACTCCCCTACTTCATCTTTCTGCTGCTGTTTGTGGTACTGCCTCTGCTGCTGATTGTTCTCTATGCGTTCAGAGACAACCAAGGGCACTTCACGGTGGACAACTTTGTGAAGTTCGTCCAGCAGAAGGAGGCGCTGAATACGTTTATCTACTCTGTAGGCATTGCCATCGTCACCACAGTGCTATGCATTCTGTTCGGCTACCCCGCTGCCTATATCCTCAGCAACAGCGAGTTCAACAAGTCGAAGACAACGGTGCTACTTTTCATCCTGCCTATGTGGGTGAACTTCCTCATCCGTACGTTGGCCACCGTCACGCTGTTCGACATCACAGGCCTGCCTCTTGGGCAGGGCGCGCTGATGTTCGGCCTCACCTACGACTTCCTGCCCTTCATGATCTACCCCATTTACAACACCATGATGAAGATAGACAAGAGCCTCATCGAGGCAGCGCAGGACCTCGGCGCAGGGCGTGCGAAGGTGTTTACGAAAGTCATCTTTCCGCTCAGCCTCCCCGGCGTATTGAGCGGAGTGCTAATGGTGTTCCTGCCTACCATCTCGACGTTTGCCATTTCGGAGCTGTTGACCATGAACGACATTCAGCTCTTTGGCTCCGTTATTCAGACCTACATCATGCAGAGCGACACGATGAACTACGGCGCGGCACTCTCTCTGATTATGTTGCTGATTATCGGCATTACGTCCCTCTTCACAGGCGGTGATGCTGAGAACGAGTCCGCAGGTTTAATATAATAAGGAGAATGCATTATGAAAGTCAAGTTTGATAACATACTCGCACGTGGGTACCTGTGGCTTCTGTTGCTGGTCCTCTACACTCCCATTGTCATCATTGCCATCTTTTCTTTTACGGAAACGAAGGTGCTGGGCAACTGGACGGGATTCTCGCTTAACCTGTATAAGAACATTTTTGTAGGCGATGCCAGCGGCAGCATGCTGTCGGCTATCAAGAACACCCTCATCATTGCCATCATCGCAGCAACCATCTCGACGTTGCTTGGCAGTTTCTCGGCCATCGGTATCTATAACTTGAAGAACCGTCGGCGCAAAGCCATCACGTTCCTCAACAGCATCCCAATGATTAACCCTGACATCATCACGGGTATTTCGCTGTTCCTACTCTTCGTATGGCTGGGCGTCAGTCAAGGCTACGTCACCGTGGTGCTGGCGCACATTTCGTTTTGCACGCCGTACGTGGTACTGAGCGTGATGCCGCGCCTGACGGGAATGAACCAAAACATCTACGAAGCGGCCCTCGACCTCGGCGCCACACCTTTCCAAGCACTCACCAAAGTCATTATCCCCGAAATCAAACCGGGCATCGTCAGCGGTTTCATCCTTGCCTTTACGCTTTCCATCGACGACTTCGCTGTCAGCCTCTTCACGAAGGGTAACATCGGGTTGGAGACGCTCTCGACCTACATCTACTCCGATGCACGAAAAGGTGGACTGACGCCCGAACTACGCGCTCTTTCAACGTTGGTGTTCGTCATCGTCCTTGCCCTGCTACTCGTCATTAACCTGCGCGCCGAACGACTGGCCAAGAAGGAACGCCAACGTGCTGCCGTGCTTGCAATCAAAAAATAACTCACTTTATTAACATTAACACCTATTTTATCAGAAATGAAAAAAGCCATCCGTATCTTTGCTCTCGCAGCTTTGCTGTTGGGTTTCACCTTCCAGGCTGATGCCAAGGACCGTGCACACACCCTGAAAATCTATAACTGGGCCGACTATATCGACGAGGACCTGCTGGAGGAATTCAAAGTGTGGTATCACGAACAGACGGGCGAAGAGGTTGACATTATTTACCAGCTTTTCGACATCAATGAAGTCATGCTAGCCAAGATTGAGACGGGACATGAGGATTTTGACGTCGTCTGCCCCTCGGAGTATATCATCGACCGTATGCTTGAGAAGGACCTTCTCCTCCCCCTCAACCGCGACTATGGCAAGGCTACCGACTATACGAACCTCGTCTCGCCTTTTATGAAAGAGATGTTGAGCCGTTTCGACAAGACGGGCAAGAAGGCTGGCGACTATGCAGTCCCCTATATGTGGGGTACCACCGGCTGGCTCTACAATCCGAAGTATGTCACCGACGAGGAAGCCAGTACATGGGCCACTCTCTGGAATCCCAAGTTCGCCAACCACATCCTCGTCAAGGATGCCGTACACGATGTGTCTGGCTCCATCCTCACCTACGTCCGTCAGCAGGACGTCCTTGACGGTAAGGTCACCCGTCAGCAGCTGATGAACGACGCTAGCGATGCTGCCATCGCCCTCATCGAGGACACGTTGAAAGCTGCCAAGAACATGGGCAACATTGCCGGTTGGGAAGTTGACTTCGGCAAGGAAATGATGACAAAGGGTAAGATTTGGCTCAACCTCAGCTGGAGCGGAGATGCCATGTTTGCCATTGACGAAGCTGCTGAAATCGGCACCGAGCTCCGCTATCAGGTTCCCAAAGAGGGTTCTAATGTGTGGTTCGACGGCTGGGTTATCCCCAAGTACGCCAAGAACACCAAGGCTGCCAACTACTTTATCAATTACATGTGCTTGCCCGAGAACGCCCTTCGTAACATGGACATCGTAGGGTACGTAAGTGCCATCGCTTCGCCCGAGATTCTGGAAGCCAAAACTGACGAAAGCATTACTACCCCCATCAACCTCAGCTACTTCTTTGGTGAAGGCTGCGACAGCGTTTTTGTCAACGACGTGCAATACCCCGATGCCAGCGTCATCGAACGTTGCGCCGTCATGCGCGACTATGGCGAACGCACCAAGGAGATGCTGGAGATGTGGAGCCGCATCAAGGGCGACAGCATGGGCACATGGGTCTATATCGTTATCGGTGTTGTTCTCTTGGCTGCCATCGCTGCTGCGCTGAGCTCCAAAAAGAAGAACAACAGCAAGAAAACAAAGAAAAACAACAAAAGAAGATAAAAAATGAACGCTTCCGATAGCATCGTCATCATCCCCACCTACAACGAGAAGGAGAATATCGAGAACATCATCCGTGCCGTTTTCGGACTGGAGAAGGTGTTCCATATCCTTGTCATTGAGGACGGCTCACCCGACGGCACTGCCGACATCGTACGTCGTTTACAAGGGGAATTCCCCGAGCGTCTGTTTATGGTGGAACGTAGCGGCAAGCAGGGTCTTGGCACAGCCTACATTTGTGGTTTCAAATGGGGGCTGGAACATGGCTACGACTACATTTTCGAGATGGACGCCGACTTCAGTCACAATCCGAACGACCTGCCTCGCCTCTATGCCGCCTGTGCTGATGAGGGATACGACCTTGCCATCGGGAGCCGTTACGTCAGTGGTGTAAACGTCATCAACTGGCCTATGGGCCGTGTGCTGATGTCATACTACGCCAGCCGCTACGTGCAGTTCATCACGCGCATTCCCGTGCGCGACACAACAGCCGGATTCAAATGCTATCGCCGTCGTGTGCTGGAAACCATCAACCTTGATGGAATCCGCTTCAAGGGCTATGCCTTCCAGATTGAGATGAAGTTCACTACCTGGAAGTGTGGTTTCCGCATTAAGGAAGTGCCTGTCATCTTCGTCAACCGCGAACTAGGCACCAGCAAGATGAACAGCAGTATTTTCGGCGAAGCTGTCTTCGGAGTCCTTCGTCTCCGCTGGGACGGTTGGTTTAAGAAATACCCCAAAGCTAAATAGCCCCCCTTCATGCCTCGCACCATCATCCAAAACGCTACTATCGTCAACGAAGGCCACACCTTTATTGGCGCAGTAGTGCTGGAGGGCGAGAAGATTGTAAAAGTCTCAGCAGAGTCGTCTCTCCTACAGGAGGGAAAAGGGGATGATCTTGTCATTGACGCCTCTGGTATGTTGCTTCTTCCTGGCGTCATTGATGAGCATGTCCATTTCCGTGAGCCAGGACTTACACACAAGGCCACTATTGCCAGCGAAAGCCATAAGGCTGTCATGGGGGGTGTCACCAGCTATATGGACATGCCCAACTGTATTCCGCAAACAACTACCATCGAACTCGTAGAAGCTAAGCACAGCATCGCTGAGGCGTGTAGTCCTGCCAACTGGTCTTTCTATCTGGGGGCTACAAACAACAATCTCATCGAAGTTGAACGCCTTGATCCTACCACGAATTGTGGAATAAAGGTTTTTATGGGCAGCAGCACGGGTGGAATGTTGTTGAGCGACGATGAAGCGCTTGAAGCCGTTTTCCGTGCCACATCCCTTCCTATCGCCCTCCATTGCGAGGATCAAGATATTATCTCTGCCAACATTGCCCACTATAAGCGGCTCCTTCAAGACTCACTCCAAGTCAACGATAGTTCATCGACTGGTGTAGATTTACCCCTCCGCTATCACTCCCTTATCCGTAGCGAGGAGGCCTGCTATTGTTCCTCAGCACGTGCTATAGCGTTGGCAGAACGTACAGGAGCAAACATACATATTCTTCACATCAGTACGGCTCGCGAACTGCAATTGTTCCAGCGAGGCCCTGTCGAAGGAAAGAAGATAACTGCCGAAGCTTGTATCCCCCACCTGCTCTACATCGATGCAGACTATGACACTCTCGGAACAGCCATCAAATGCAATCCGGCTATCAAGACGGCAGCAGATCGTGATGCACTACGAAGTGCCATTCATGAACAGCTTATTGATACCATCGGTACCGACCACGCTCCCCATACCCCTGCCGACAAGGAGGGAGGTGCGCTGCGGGCTGCCTCGGGCATCGCTACGTTGCCACACTCCCTGACGTCAATGCTTACCCTTGCGGACAAAGGCTGTTTTGATATTACAGACGTTGTGCGCACGATGTGCCACAATCCCGCCCTCCGCTATGACATTGCCCACCGAGGTTTTATCCGTCCAGACTATCAAGCCGACCTTGTTCTGGTGAAAAAGACAGATAGCGTTTGGTCTGTCCAAAAGACGTGGGTCAACGGCACCTTAGCCTATTCCGAGGGCGTTGTCAATCCTTCAGCCCGAGGACAACGCCTCACCTTCGCCCGACATTCATAATCTTGACGTATGATTCAACATTTCCAATACACAGTTGCCGAACTTGTTCCCTTCATTGACTGGGTATATTTCTTCCATGCGTGGCAAGTGAAGGAACACACGGAGCAGGGGGCAGAGTTGAAAGCTGATGCATTGCGAATGCTGACGTCCCTCGCTGACAACATTGGAGCAAAGGCTCTGTATTGGGAAGTAAAAGCCCACAGCGAGGAAGACAACATCATCATTGAGGCTCCTGACTCCAAGCATCAGACAATAGTGATTCCTTTGTTGCGGCAACAAAAACTTGGGGCTGATGGATATGCACTATGTTTGGCAGACTTCATCCGTCCAGACAAAGATACGTTGGGGCTCTTTGCTACTACATGCGCGCTGAAGGCCAACGCTAACGCCGACCCATACGAAAGCCTAATGATGCAAACGCTTGCTACTCGCTTAGCTGAAGCAGCCGCAGAGAAGGTGGATGAGGATACCTGGAACAAAAAGAATCAGAATGATGTCAATAAAGGCAAAACAGATTACAAAGGAATTCGTCCAGCCGTAGGCTACCCCAGCCTCCCAGACCTCACCATCAACTTCCTTTTAGACAAACTGCTTGACATGGGAAACATCGGAATCACACTCACAGAAAATGGTGCCATGGCTCCACCCTCATCCGTTTCAGGGCTTATTATCCGACATCCATCTGCCCGTTATTTCAGCATCGGCACTATAAGTAACGAACAATTTGAAGACTACACCCGACGACGTGGCCTTCCGCCCCAACGTATGCGCCAGTTCCTCCGTGCCGTGTTGGATTAAGATTCTATTATATGATTTCAAAATGTGAACTGATATGAAACCGCTTTATCTCATTTACCAATACTGCATCGCATTTCCTGTGATGCTCATCGTATCCATTTTCTGTGCGTTGGCAGCTATCGTCTGCGGCACCTTATTCGGCATGGAAGCTGGATGGTGGACAGCAAGGGTCTGGGGATGGCTTTTCTGCCGCATGTTCCTTCTGCCCGTTAAAGTTGAAGGAAAGGAAAAGCTGGACCGAAAACAAGCATACATTATTGTAGGCAATCATCAGAGCATGTTCGACATCTTTCTTATGCTTGGCTTCATGCCCTACCGTTTCAAATGGATGATGAAGAAAGAGCTTTCACGTATTCCGCTTATTGGCTTTGCCTGCAAATGCTGTGGCTTTATCACGGTGGACCGTACAAGTAAAGCAGACATTGTTCACACCATGTCGAAAGCTGATGAGCTCCTTCGCCATCATAACTCATTAGCGATGTTTGCAGAGGGTACGCGTACCTTAACCGGCAAGCTCGGCCCCTTCAAGCGGGGCGCTTTCAAGCTAGCAGTAGAACAACAATTACCTATCGCCCCCGTCAGCATCAACGGCACATTTGAGGTGATGCCCAAAGGACAGAAATACGTCCGTCGTTTCCCCCTTCGTCTTGTCATCCACGACCCGATATTCCCGGAAGGAACTGACGGAACAGAAATAGATCGTCTACGCGACGTCACTCGGGAGGCAGTCCTTGCGGGACTGGACGAACAATATAAAGAATAAGGTCTAAATAGGATTAAGGATAATTTCCCGCTGCCAAATTTTGCCGCGACATTTCATCATTTACAGCCATCACATAACGGCGAATAAGAGGGTTTAAGCCCGTAATTAACTCATGCATGGCATCGGCAATCGAAGTATAAACAGAATCGACATAATGATGCACATCTTCGATGCGTTCACCGTTCATAATCATCTGCGACTCCGTGTGTCCTAACTCGTCCACCTGCGCGTCCAGCCTATTCTTTTCATCAAAAAAAGCATAAAGAGCCTCGTTGAGTCGTGTGCCGGTAACACGTCCTGTTAAGTTTGACAGCCTGACATTGAGCATCCCCGCTTCAAGGACAATGGGAATAAGTGGCATCTCATCTACAAACAACGTTGCCAGCGCTATTGAATCCAGATGTCCCTTCATCGTAAACTCGCCATGCGTCACTTGACAGGAGTCTACCGTCAACCAACTTCCATCGGCTGTCGGCACCTTCAAAGCTACTTGACGCCCTTTGAAATACGTTACGTCTGTCATGCCCTTGACGACATACATGTCCTGACAAGAGAATAACAGCACAGAGGCCAATAGTAACGATGAGATACTTTTCACGAGTGTTTAGACTGAAAACGACGCAAAAATAAATCGTTCCCCCGACATAAGGAAACGATTTATTATTATTTAAAAGAGAAGGGCTTTTTTTTATTTATTTTTTCATATGTGAAAAAACTACGATTGGGCTTTACTCACCTATTACAACTTGCCCTCTCATAAACGATTGCAGGCAGTTATTGTTTCTCTCGTTCGTGTGGGATGCGATACGAGGTATAGAGTTCAATGATAGCGGCAACGAGCAGGCAGACAACCCATTCGTTATGCCGCAGAACAATCATGAGCACGCCTGCAAGCACAAGCAGGAAGGCAGCAATCCATTGTTGACGACGCAAGCGTCTGACGATGAAGTTATCATCCTCATATCGCTCTGTCACCTGCATAGCGCTGAACATTACGGCGCCAGCCAGATAGACATAAGGGGCGAAAGCCCAGCCCGTCACATAGACAACCGCTCCCAAAAGGAGCAGAACGCCGCCCGTCCAATAGATTATCTGCCGCATCACTTGTCTTTAACAATGAATACATCCTCCCCAGCCTCGTGCATGCCATACTGCTCTCGGGCAATGCGTTCAAGCGACTTGCCATCAGTATCGAAGGACTGCAGTTCGTCACTAAGCGAATCGCAGAGGTTCTGGAATTCCTGCTTCTGGGCGCTGAGGCGGCTGATTTCGTAGCGATTCTTCAGGCGCACCATCATGTTGTTCTTGTCCAGGAAACCGACTATAAGCAGAAAGGCAATCACCGTAATCAGGTACTTGTGACGCCCAATGTAATGCCAAAGCTGCGAGAGGAACTTCTTCATACCTTATTATTACATTTCGTTACCGACCTTACGGGCGCGATTGGGCTTATCAAGGTTGATGCCATCGCTAATACCTACCTCAACGAGCAGGTTCCAACCAGCACAGAGATAAACGTAGGCCTGCATCTCGCCTGCATCGGGAACTACAACCGTCTTGGCAAAGGGTGTCGGCTTCGTGTCAATCGCTACGACGTGCACGCCGGCGTTCTTGAACACGGTAAGGAACTTGTCGTACTCGTTCTCAATGGGGGCTACGACGAAGACGATGTCGCCTTCCTGCATCACCTCCTCGATGCCATGAACGGCATAGGTGCCTTCGAGGAAGTCGCTCTTACGACGGGTAATCTCGTTGGTCTTGAGGGTAAGTTCCTCAGCCACGCCGTCGTTCATGCCACAGAAGTAGATGGTAGGCGCAGCTTTTACCCATTCCACGATTTCAGGGTCTACGGGCAACGTCAGAGCGGCTTCAAGCTTTTCAGGAAGCCCCTTCAGGGCAGCCTTCATATCCTTGCCGGCAACGTTCCAGACGATGCTCTCACAGAACAAGGCCTGCTCTACTACGCTCTTCGTGGCAGCAACAGCATTCTCCCAGCCGCACTTCAGCACATTGCCCTTCACGCAAGCCTCCTCAAGGGGAGTGTTAGGATTCGCCGAGAGTGAGAAGCGACGGTTGTTGCCCTTAGCCTTCAGGTCGAGCGCCAGCATCAGCGTCTCTTTCGTTCGCCCGCTGTTGGAGTCGAGCACCACGGCATAGTCGTCAAGCTTGTATTCACAGCACTGGTAGCTACCGTCAGTCTGAATATTGATGTCGAGGCCGTTACGCATGGCGACACGGCGGGCGTTCTTGGCAGGCATGATGCGGCTGCTGCCCTCGCCCGAAAACATCAGCTTACGCGTTTCCTTGACGGCATCAGCCACAAACTGGCTGTCGGCAGGGTTGAAATTACGAACGGTGTCAACCGTTCCCATCATTTCTTGCACCAGGTAAAACTGGGCATATTTCTCTTCTTTCAGATTCATAGAATAATTGAGTTAAATGGTTAATAATATGTTTCTCATAGCCTCAGACGAAGTTCTTCAAGGCGCTTCAGGTTGACATCCGTCTCACGGCGAATCTGCTGCACGAAAGAGTTGCTCTCGATAGTACCAATGGCAGCCTCCATCTCCGCCTCGTTGCGGTAGGTGGCCTGACGGTAGATGTTGTCGTAATCCTTCTTGCGCGACAGATAGACCTGCTCGCAGATGTACTGCTGAATGCGCTTCTCGGCGTCAATGGCGTGTTGCCACGCGGCGCCGTCCATTGAATCTACACCCATCACGAAACACAGCGAGAGATAGGCGTGACGAAGCTTGTCAAGGGGATAACGCCTCCAAATATCGTTGTAGCGCTTGTGGATGTCCTTCCAGGAAGTCAGCTTGCCCTCACGGATATCGGCGCGGATGCGGTCGAAGTCCGTAGTCATCATCAGCTGCCCTCCGAGGTTAATCCATTCGCGCTGGCGACGGCTCCGAAGCAGGGTGGACATGGATGTCAGCGTCTCGCCCGAATTGGCTTCTATGTAGCTCAGCACGTTCATCATGGCGTAGTGGATGAGCATATCGCCATAAGCGTGATAGGCGCTATAAGCCTTGCGGATGCGCACGTGACGTTTACCTTTTTCCATGTCTTCACCGAAGATTTCGAGGCCGTCCACAATGGCAGGGTCTCCACCCAGCAGCTCGTGGCCCTTAGCCCGCAGTTGCTTTTCGGTGTAGGTGTCTGTATTCTCATTTTGTTGTTTCAACCAAGCCTTTGCCGTCCAAACCTCCAACAGCTTACGGGCGGCGATTGTCTCCTCCATACTGTCGGGGGCAAAGGTCTCAAACTCGATGTGCTGCACCTTCGTGACGCGCTTGTCGCGTGTCTGGTACTTCCAGGAGTTACGCGAAAGCGCATACATGTTGTGCAGCCACCAGAAGGCGGGCATCACCTCGAGCTCGCCCTTCTGCTCGTTGTTGCTAACGAGGGAGAAGGGCAACTTGATATTCAGTTCAAAGGGATAGGCGGCCTTGCAAAGCAACGTGAACGAGGCAAACTTGCTTGAGTGCTTCACGCTGCTGCACAGCCCGGGCCAGAATCCGCGTCCAGCCACAATCTCGTTGTCGTTGGTGCGGCTGTTGTGGTTGCTGCCTACGGTGGCGCCGGCAGCCATGTTGCTCTGCCCCATCACCACCGCAGCCACAAGGAACGAGTTATTGTGGTGTTGTTCGTGGGCTGGGAAGATGAGGTTGTTCAGCACCTCGCAGCACGAGATGGTGCTGTTGTCACCCAGGATAGAGTCGATGACGCGGGCGCCGTATTTGATGTTGCAGTTGTTGCCTAAGACAAACTTCACACACGTGCAGCTGTAAAACACTCTGCAGCCGTAGCCCATGATGCCGTTGACAAGAATGACGTTCTCGCCTATCTGCGAGGGCTCCTTCTCGGAGCTGTTGATGGTGATGTTCTTCAGCTTCGAGGCACCCTTGATGTAGCAGCACGCGCCAATCTTCGCATCCTTCAGGATGCTGGAGTTCTTGATGACGCAGCCCTCGCCCACCGTGCCGTAGTAGCCCCGATGATGGTCAACGCTTGCCTGCGTAATCTCCTCCAGGCGTTGCATGAGCTCCTTGTCGTCGATATACTTCGCCCACATGTAGGCGTCGGCGGTAATCATGCCGTCGAAGGGCCACACCGACCGGCAGCCCGTCTCGTTCATCACCTGCAGCTTCACGCGCACGCTCTCCTCTTCGCCGTCCTTCACGATGCCGTTGCCGAACTTCGCATGGTCCGTCGTACACATCTCCTCGATGTTGAAAAGCATCGTGCGGGGGCCGATGATGTAGTGGCTCAGGTAATGCACGTCGTGAATGGCGCAGTCGTCGCCGATGTCGCAGCTGTGGATGTTGCTGTTGGTGATACCGATGGGGAGGCGCAAGTCGTGATACTGCAGTCCGTTGGTGCTGATGCGCCCGATGCGGACGGTGCCGTAGAACTTGTTGTTCTTCACCATGCGCGGCTCAAACTCATCCGTTACCCAGATGGTGTCCCACGTTGTGGCTGTGTTGTTATTCTTAACGAGTCGTTCAATCTCGTCGCTATACAGATGGCGCCAGCCCCCTTTCGGAGCCTTCACCTGCTTGTTGCGAAGGTAATACTTATCCTTCCCTGCAGGCAAAAACTGAGGGTCTATCCAGCCGTTCACAAGCCGTTCTGGGGGCAGTACCGTCACTCTCTCCATCGTCTTCTTGGGGATTCTATTCGTTTATGTCTGCAAAGGTAAAGCAATCCCCACACATTCGCAAACAAACGAGCAAAAAAACATCGCGCAATTCAGAACAATTAACGAAAGAATATCACGGAAGAACGCCCCTCCTTTTTCCGTCGAAACGCCTGTAAAAAATCACCATTCCCTTCCTCTTTCCTTAAAACCCAATTGAGTTTTAATTAAAACCCAATTGGGTTTTAATTAAAATTCAGCTGTGTTTTAATTAAATCACAACTGAGTTTTAAGAAAATCCCCTTGTGCTGCGAGAAAAATAGCGTCTGTTTTTCATATAAGAAGCAAATAAATTTGTTTTTTCCCCCACCTAAGCGTACCTTTGCAGCAGCAATGGAAAAGGACATTATTATATTAGGTATAGAGTCGTCGTGCGACGATACGTCGGCAGCCGTCATCCGCAACGGGGTGTTGCTATCGAACGTCACGGCGTCGCAGGCGGTACACGAGAGCTACGGGGGCGTGGTGCCGGAGCTGGCTTCGCGTGCCCATGAGCAGAACATCGTACCCGTTGTTGACCAAGCGCTCAAACGCGCCGAGGTAAAGAAGGAGCAGCTGTCGGCTGTGGCTTTCACACGAGGTCCAGGCCTGATGGGCTCGTTGCTTGTGGGCGTGTCGTTTGCCAAAGGCTTCGCCCGCTCGTTGGGCATTCCGCTCATCGACGTCAATCATCTGCAGGGGCATGTCCTGGCCCATTTCATCGACGAAAAGGACGTGGTGCCCGTTCACCCCTCCTTCCCCTTCCTCTGCCTGCTGGTGTCGGGTGGAAATTCGCAGATTGTCCTTGTAAAAGCCTACAACCAGATGGAAGTCATTGGGCAGACTATCGACGATGCTGCCGGAGAAGCCATCGACAAATGCTCGAAGGTGATGGGACTGGGCTACCCTGGAGGCCCTATTATCGATAAACTTGCTCGACAGGGCAATCCCGATGCCTATACCTTCAGCAAACCGCACATCGCAGGATACGACTACAGCTTCAGCGGACTGAAGACGTCGTTCCTCTATTTCTTGCGCGACCAAATCAAGGAGAATCCCGATTTCATTGAGCAGAACAAGGCCGACTTGGCTGCCTCGCTGGAACGGACTGTTGTGGAAATCCTGATGGACAAGCTGCGCCGTGCTGCCAAGGACCTCGGCATACGCGAGGTGGCTGTGGCTGGAGGCGTCAGCGCCAACACGGGGCTACGCAAAGCCTTCCTCGACCATTCGCGCCGCTACCGCTGGAACGTTTATATCCCCAAGTTCGGATTCACTACCGACAACGCCGCCATGATTGCCATCACAGGCTACTACAAATATCAGGACGAGGACTTCTGCTCCATCGACCAGCCTGCCTTCTCACGTGTCACCCTTTAGGAACGTAACCATGAAACAGGAAATACGTACCACAGCCCGAGCAATAATAAAAGCGCTGGCAGCCTGCCATAAGACCGTCGGCACAGCCGAAAGCTGCACAGGCGGAGGCATTGCTGCGGCACTCACGTCCATCAGCGGCAGCTCTGCCGTTGTGCGAGGGGGCATCGTTTCCTACGCTACCGAAGTCAAGCAAGACCTCCTGCACGTCAAAGCCAGCACGTTGCGCCGCTTCGATGTTGTCAGCGAACAAGTGGTTATTGAGATGGCACAAGGGGCATTAAAGACCCTGAAAGCAGACTTTGCCGTTTCCACATCAGGCGTTTCGGGCCCTTCAGGAGGAACACCCGAAAACCCTGTGGGGACTGTTTGGATAGCCGTTGCCTCAGCCGAGGGAGCCGTACACACCTACCGTCTCAGCGGCGAAGACCTGGGCCGCGCGCAGAACACCCAGCGAGCCGTCCTGGAAGCCCTGCGGCAACTGCTCAGCGTTATTTCTTCTCAGGCATGATCATGACGGCGCTGCCGTTGCCCGTCATGTACGTGGGGAGCTTGCCGTCCCATTTCTCAATCCAGTCTTCCTGCACAATCTGCTCGGAAAGCGAGGCGCTGATGGTACGGTTGTAGTAAGCCTCGGCGTCAGCCTTCACCTTCATGGCCTCGGCGCTACCGCGAGCCTCTGCCACAGCAATCTTAGCCATTGCCTCAGCCTCCTTTACCTTGTTTTCGGCCTTCAGCGCCGACTGGATGGCGATGTTCTTCTCATTAATCATCTCCGTGAGCGACGCAGGAGGAGTAATCTGCGACGTAAATTCCTCGACGATGAAGCCTTCGTCGCGCATCGTGGCGTCAAGGCGCGAGCGGACATCATTCTCAAACTTCTCGCGATTAGACATCAGCGAGTCGGAGGTGTATTGGTTGGCACACGTGCGGTAAGCCTCGTAGATACACGTGCGGATGTAGCCGCTCTCCAATTCGCGCACGCCCTTACGGTATTTGACGAAGATGCTGCACACCTTTTCCTCGTCGATGCGGTAGGCAATCGTCGGGTCCATAGAAAAGATGGAAGCATCCTTGGCATTCACGTTGAACGGCTCGTAGTTCTTACGCTGCACGTACGTAGGATATTTGTAGATGCGGGTAGTGATGGGATTGTAGAACACCCAACCGCGGCACGTTCCCTCCACGCCTCCATGCATGTCGGAACGGCTCGACCACTTATGGAACTTCACGCCGATATCACCCGAGTCGACCACCGTGCAGCAGTTCATAAGTAACACCACAATCAGGCAGCACACGCCCAGAATCACAAACAAGAATTTCTTTTTCATATACTAAATACGCTGTTAGGATAATTTGTTTCTGGCAGCAAAGGTAACGCACGTTGACGAAATACACAAAAAAAACGACATGATTTTGCACAAGTTCCGAAAAAACACGTATCTTTGCCGAAACAATTATAATGTAAGAATATGAAAAAGTACACATTGCTCCTTTTGATGGCGCTGGCTCTCCCGCTGTGTGCCTGCAACGGACAGAAAAAAGATCAGAAAAACGAACAAACAGTGGAAACAACAGTGAAAAAAGACTTTATGGACATTGCAGCTGAGCGCTACTCCGTGCGCCACTTTTCCTCGCAAGCCGTGGAACAGGAGAAAATCGACCTTATTCTCGAAGCCGGCAAACTGGCTCCCACAGCCGTCAACAGCCAACCGCAGATGATTTACGTGCTGCGCTCGGAGGATGCTGTGGCAAAGGCCAACCAGTTCAGCCCCTGCATGTACGGCGCCCCGCAGGCCTTCCTCTTCTGCTACGACGACAACCGCGTGTGCCGTCGGGGCGAAAACGGCAACTTCGGAGAGATTGACGTTACCATCGTGCTCACGCACATGATGCTTGAAGCATGGAACCTCGGCATCGGCACCTGCCCTGTGGGCACCTTCCGTCAGGACGAGGCTAAGACTCTCCTCGGACTTCCCGACAACATCCACCCCATCCTGCTGATGCCCTTCGGCTATCCTGCTGACGATGCCAAACCCTCAGACCGTCACAAAGCCTACCGTAACATGGACGAAATGGTGGAGTACAAATAGGTTGTTAAAAAAGCAAGTTATTTTTCGGTGTTTGGTTAATTTTTGCCAAACACCGAATATTTTTTAATAAAAATGAGAGCATGAATTTAAGAGTTCCCTATATTTGCAGCGTATGAGAAAACATGTCATTTGGCTATTGAGTATTGTGATAGGGCTGTCGTGCGTAGCCCTGCTTGTGCTGCAAGTCCGGTACATCGACGAGATGCGTTCGATGCGCCGCCAACAGTTTGAGGAATCTGTCAAGCGCAGCCTCTATGCGACGGCTCATAACCTCGAAGTCTATGAAACTATGAACTACCTGGAGCAAGACGCCATCCAGACAGAGCGCAACGCGCGTGCCAGCCAGGGGCAGTCCGAGAGCCACGAGTATAATATACAAATGAAGGACGGGCGTGTCTCGGCCTTCGAGTTCCACTCCATCACGCTCCCGCCCAAGCCGCAGGCACAAGTGAAGAGCGATGCCCCCATACCCCAGACCTCCCAGTCGCTGCAGGACATCATCCGCAAGCGCTATGCCAACCAGCGTGCCCTGATGGACGAGGTCATCTACAACATCCTCTACACCGCTAGCAACAAGCCTCTCAGCCAGCGCATCGACTTCCAGACCCTTGACCGCGACCTGCAGACCGAGCTGCTTAACAACGGCATCACGCTGACCTACCACTTCACCGTCAGCACCTCCGACGGACGCCTGGTCTATAGCTGTCCCGACTACGAGGAGAAGCGCCACGGAGCTACCTACTCGCAAATACTCTTCCGCAACGACCCGCCCAACCGCATGGGCGTGCTGAAGATACACTTCCCCGATGCCAACACCTACATGTTCAACTCCATACGCTACGTTATGCCTGCCATCATCTTCACCCTTATTCTGATGGTGACATTCAGTTACGCCTTGTGGATTATCTCGCGCCAGAAAAAGCTCACCGAGGTGAAGAACGACTTCATCAACAACATGACACACGAGTTGAAGACCCCCATCAGTACCATCTCGCTGGCAGCCCAGATGCTGGGCGACTCGGGCGTCACCAAATCCCCTGAAATGGCGCGTCATATCTCCGGCGTCATCAACGACGAGACGAAACGCCTGCGCCTGCTGGTGGAAAAGGTACTCCAGATGTCCATGTTCGACCGTCAGAACACCTCCCTCAAGTTGCGCGACCTCGATGCCAATGATACTATCGACAGCGTCGTGCACACCTTCGAACTGAAAGTAAAGAAATACGGAGGCACCCTCACCGCCTCCCTCGATGCCGCCGACGCCCTTGTCGCAGCCGACGAAATGCACTTTACCAACGTCATCTTCAACCTCCTCGACAATGCCGTGAAGTACCGTCGCGAGGACACCCCGCTGGAGTTGAAAGTCAGCACCTGGAACGATGGAGGCAAGCTCTGCATAGCCGTCAAGGACAACGGCATAGGCATCAAGAAAGACAATCTCAAGCACATCTTCGACCGCTTCTACCGCGTCCACACCGGCAACAAGCACGACGTGAAGGGCTTTGGCCTCGGACTGGCCTACGTGAAGAAGATTGTCACCGACCTCAAGGGCTCCATCCGTGCTGAGAGTGAGCTCGGCGTAGGTACGACGTTCATCATCACCCTGCCCCTGCTGGACAATGCATGACAATAATAATAGAAAACGAACAATAGTATTAACCCTTAATTCCAATCAACTATGGGCGACAAATTGAAAATCCTACTTTGTGAAGACGACGAGAACCTCGGCATGCTGCTGAGAGAGTACCTCAACGCCAAAGGCTATGAGACAGACCTCTGTCCCGACGGCGAAGCCGGCTACAAAGCCTTCATGAAAAACAAGTACGACGTCTGTGTGCTCGACGTGATGATGCCTAAGAAGGACGGCTTCACGCTGGCCAAGGAAATCCGCGAGGTCAACACCGAAGTACCCATCATCTTCCTCACGGCCAAGACCATGAAGGAAGACGTGCAGGAAGGCTTCCGTCTGGGTGCCGACGACTACATCCCCAAACCCTTCAGCATGGAAGAGCTCACCCTGCGCATCGAGGCCATCCTGCGCCGCGTACACGGACAGAAGACCAAGACCGTCACGCTCTATCGCTTCGGCTCCTTCTCGTTCGACACGCAGAAGCAGCTGCTCACCTGTGGCGACGACCAGCAGAAGCTCACCACCAAAGAGTCTGAACTGCTCACCCTGCTCTGCGCACACGCCAACGACATCCTCCAGCGAGAGTATGCCCTCAAGACCATCTGGATTGACGACAACTACTTCAACGCCCGCAGCATGGACGTCTATATCACCAAGCTGCGCAAGCTCCTGAAGGCCGACCCCACGGTGGAGATCATCAACATCCACGGCAAGGGCTACAAGCTCATTGCCCCGCAGGTTGAAGAGGACTAACCCTCCCCCGTCAACCCACATGAACGAGAGAAGTCTGGATATCCCATCCAGACTTCTCCCATCTTTAAATAAAAACGCTTAGTTATGAAAAACCTTTCGTGGGTGAAGATGGATTCGAACCACCGAAGTCGATAGACAGCAGATTTACAGTCTGCCCCATTTGGCCACTCTGGAATTCACCCCTTAAACGGAATGAAGATTGATGCCTCAATCTTCAATTCCCTTTCGGTTGTGGCCCTTCGCAGGTTCGAACTGCGGACCTCTTGCCTGTCAAGCAAGCGCTCTGAACCAACTGAGCTAAAGGACCGTTTTCAAATTCGGCTGCAAAGATACGGCAAACCGTTAAAAGTGCCAAACAAAAACAACATTTTTTTTCATTCCCGCACAAAATTCTTCAAAATCCACTACCTTTGCAGCCTACAAACACCCATTCACCCAAGAAATGGAACAGACCGAACGCATCAAGCAGATGGAGCTGTGTCTCGACGAAGCCACAGCTGCCGTTGCCGACCTCTCGGCAGCTCTCGACCGTTACTCCCAGGCGCAGGAAGCCATCAAGGCACTTGCCGCCTACTACGGCAGCGACGTGTGGAAGGCCGACTTCCATGCTGACGAACAGGGCCTGCTCCCTGCCGACCTCAAGCGCGGCGTACTCTCCGAGGATGCCGCATGGAACGTGCTCTCCGACAGCCGTGAGCTGAACATACGACTCCTCGAGACACTCCTCACTATCCTCAAGGACAAGCCATGACAGACCTCACCCAACTCCACGACAAGCGCATCGCCCTGCTCCTCTCCGGAGGCGTCGACAGCTCGGTAGCCGCCTGGCAGCTCGTCAGTCAGGGACTCAAGCCCGACTGCTTCTACATCCGCATCGGCCCCGACGAAACCGAGGAGTGGGACTGCACCTCCGAAGAGGACATGGAGATGGCCACCTCCATAGCCGCACGCTATGGGCTGACGCTCAATGTCGTCGACTGTCACCGCGAGTACTGGGATCAGGTGACGCGCTATACCATGGAGAAAGTCCGTGCCGGCTTTACTCCCAACCCCGATGTCATGTGCAACCGCCTCATCAAGTTCGGCGCCTTCGACGAGAAGGCAGGCCACGACTACGACCTCATCGCCACCGGCCATTACGCACAGACGGAGTGGATCGACGGGCAGAAGTGGCTCACCACCAGCCCCGACCCCGTGAAGGACCAGACCGACTTCCTTGCCCAGATCTACGACTGGCAACTCCGCAAAGCTCTCTTCCCCATCGGGCACCTCTACAAGGACGAAGTGCGCGCCATCGCCGAGCGCGAGCACCTCGTCAGCGCACACCGTAAGGACTCGCAGGGCATCTGCTTCCTCGGGAAGATCAACTACAACGACTATGTGCGCCGCTACCTCGGTGAGCAGCCCGGCGACGTCGTCGACTGGGACACAGGCCGCGTCATCGGGCAGCACCGTGGTCTCTGGTTCCACACCATCGGGCAGCGCAAGGGCCTCGGGCTCGGCGGCGGCCCCTGGAACGTCGTCCGAAAGGACATGGAGCATAACATCCTCTACGTCGTCAAGGGCTACGAGCCGCAGACCGTCTGTCGCAGCCACTTCCCCATCTGCGACATCCACCTACTCACCCCCTGCACGCTGCCGCGCGACATCACCTTCAAGATACGCCACACCCCTCATTGGACCCGCGCCACCCTCGACGACGGCGTCATCCACTCCGAAGTCCCCATCCAAGGCGTCGCACCCGGACAGTTCTGCGTGCTCTACGACAAAGACCGTCACCGCTGCTTCGGCTCGGCCGAAATCGCCTGGAGCGAAGAATAAAACGCAAAAAAACTGCTGATTTATTTGGATATTCCAGAAAAAAGTCGTTACTTTGCACGCTGATTTCTAAGAACAACCAAGGAAGGACCTGGTAAAGCGCCGCGAATCAGTGCATTGGATGCTAAATGCACCGTTTCCAGCCCACCCCGGCCTCCAGAAAAAAGAATAAGTAAACATTAAAGAAGATAGCGATGTCTAAGATTTGTCAAATTACCGGAAAAAAGGCCATGATTGGCAACAACGTGTCACACTCCAAGCGTCGCACCAAGCGCTCGTTCGATGTGAACCTGTTTAAGAAGAAGTTCTACTATGTAGAGAAAGGCTGCTGGATTGAGCTGCGCCTGAGCGCCGCCGGTCTGCGCATCATCAACAAGAAAGGCTTGGACGCCGCCCTCAACGAGGCCGTCGCCAATGGCTATTGCGACTGGAACGAAATTGCAGTCATAGGATAAACAGTTCAAGAGAATACAATTATGGCAAAGAAAGTTAAAGGAAACAGAGTGCAGGTCATCCTCGAGTGCACCGAGCAGAAAGAAAGCGGCGTCCCCGGCATGAGCCGTTACATCACCACCAAGAACCGCAAGAACACCACCGAGCGTCTTGAGCTGAAGAAGTACAACCCCTATCTGAAGCGCATGACCGTCCACAAAGAGATCAAGTAAACAGTCCAACCGCTAAATCACATCAACTATGGCAAAGAAAGCAGTTGCAACCCTCCAGACCGGCAAGGCCAGTTCCTACGCCAAGGTCGTCAAGATGGTGAAATCCCCCAAGACCGGCGCCTACATCTTCACCGAAGAGATGGTTCCCGCCGAGAAGGTACAGGAATACGTCAAGAAGTAAAAAACCCCTTCCCTATCCAATAGTCATCGGGACGTGCTGTGCGCGCCCCGATTTCTTTTTCATCCCCCTACCTCTTGCCATGAATCCTTTTATGTTAAAATGAAGTTAAATTCTGGATATCTCTTGACTCTAACGTTACGTCACGTCTTAACTTTGCAGCCGATTCTAGAATCAGCCGCCAGTCTCTGCGACACCCGGGATAAGAAGTGAGCTCCTTCTTCTCACGTTTGCACGAGACATGCAAAAAACATCGATCGATTATGAGAGAGAAAACAAAGTTAAAAATCGGAGAGTTCTCAAAGATGATGCAGATTACCGTCAGGACACTGCGCTTCTATGAAGAGAAGGGACTGCTGACACCTGACGAGGTGGACGAGTGGACAGGCTACCGCTACTACAGCATCGGCCAGATGCAGAAGCTGATGGACATCCGCAACTTGCAACGGCTCGGATTCTCGCTGGATGAGATCAAGGGCTTGTATGAAGAAGACTCGCACGCCCCCAGCATCCAGCAGCTGACCGAGAAAATCATGGAAACGGAGGAACAACTACGGCAGCTGATAGCCCGCAGAAACCAATTGCTCGACTGGAGGAACTCTCGTAAAGAAATGAAGACAATGGAAAAATTCAGTATTCAGTCATTGCCCGAAATCATCGTGGCAAGTCATCGTGAAGTCATCCCCAACTATGCCGCCATCGGCCCCATGTGTTACGAGAAGATTGGTCCGGAGATGCAGCGTTTAGGTTGCAAGTGTCCGCCTCCAGGCTATTGCTTTACTATAGAGCATAACAAGGAATATACGCCAACGGATATCGACATCGAGTATTGTGAGCAGGTGGAAGAGATGGGTGAAGACAGTGCAATCATCCAGTTCAAGCGTCTGCCTGCTATCCCCAAGGTGCTCTGCATGAAACATATCGGTCCATACGAGCGTATGGGTGAATCTTTTGTCGAACTCTTCAAATACATTGATGAGCATGGCTATAAGATCATAGGGCAGCATCGCACTTGCTATATCGATGGTGCCTGGAATCAGGACGACCCGGAGAAATGGCTCTCTGTCATTCAGATACCAATCGAATAATCAATCATAGGAATCAAGGGGACTGGAACTTCCATTACCCCCTTTCCCTATCCAATGGTTTATAATTCCCTTCCAGCTGTGTCAGCCTCTCCCTTTTCGCGACCCCCTCTATATATATAGTATCCCGAAAAAATCGAAAAATTACGATTTTTGCCATTTTTTTTGCACAAAATTGAAAAAAGCACTCACAGCACCTTCTCGGCAGGGGTTGGAAAAGTATCAGGTATCACGGTATCATGGTATCACGCAGACACCCTTGATACTTTTTACTCCCTTTTTTGCTTTCTTTTTTCTCTTTGTATTTCTCTTTTTTCTTTGATATAAATATATAATAACATACATACAGAAATTGGTGGGGCGAAAAAGGTGGTATCACTTTTTTACCATGATACCGTGATACCTGATACTTTTTTCCCTCCCTCCAACTGAGAAGGTGCTGCAATGTGTTTGTGTGGTATCAGGTATCAAAGTATCACGGTATCATGCAGACACCCATGATACCCGTTTTCCTCCCTTTTTACTTTCTTTCTTCTCTTTGTATTTCTCTTTTTTCTTTGATATAAATATATAATAACACACATACAGAAAATGGCGGCGCGAAAAAGGTGGTATCACTTTTTTACCGTGATACCGTGATACCTGATACTTTTTCCGCTCCCTGCCGAGAAGGCACTGTGAATGCCATTTTGAAAAAAGTTGAAAAAAAATGGCAAAAATCGTAATTTTTCGATTTTTTCGGGATACTATATATATAGAGGGCCTAATGAAAACAGCGCCTGCCCCCCGCGCCGCCGCCCACTTCGCTGTAAAGCTTCAGATAGTTCAGAAGCTACTCCAGAATTTCCGGAAGCTTTTTCAATAATTTCCCTTCTCTCCCGCCATCAATATATCTCCCTATTCTATCCGTAAAAAACCTCAAATCCCAGCCAGTTATGTTCAACAGATGCATCCACAACCGTTTCAACACCCCCATCCGCAGACAATTGCTACTTCGCTATCTCGAAAATGGTTTTCATGCCCTTGATTTTCTCGCCGCTGACGAGCGCGAGAAGCTGGCGCACCTTCGTGCGACGGACGGCAGCATAGGCGTAGTGGTCGAGGACGTCGATGCGGCCCACGTCGTCGGCCGTGAGGTTGCCCTTCTTGTAGAGGAATCCGGCGATGTCGATGCGGTTCAACTTATCCTTCTTGCCCTTGCCGATGTAGAGCGTCTCCCAGGCGGGCGGCGTGGGACGACGGGTGATGTCGGGGAGAGGGAAGTCAGACAAGGTGTCCGTGGCTGTCAGCCACGCGGGGGGCTGCTCGGCAGGGGCGAGGATGTAGTAGCTGTTGCCCGAGGCATCCCAGCGGGCGGTACGACCGGTACGATGGATAGAGGCTTCCTCGTTGACGGGCAGGTGGTAATGAACGATGTGCTGCACCTCGGGGATGTCAAGCCCACGCGAGGCGAGGTCGGTGCTGACAAGGACGTTGACCGAGCCGTTGCGGAACTTGTAGAGGGCACGTTCGCGGAGATCCTGCTCGAGCCCTCCGTGATAGACGGCATGGACGAGGCGCTGCTCACGCAGGAAAGTGCCGATGCGCTCAACGGACTCGCGATAGCCGGCAAAGACAATAACCGGCGCGCCATCGAGGGCACAGAGCAGCCGATAGAGGGTCTGCAGCTTGTCCTTCTCAGGCGAGTGGACGAGGTAGGTGCTGATGCGTGCCTGGGCGCCACGATAGTCGAGGCGAAGGAAGCGCCGACCTTCAGCAAGCGAGACAGACGTCTGGGCCTCCCCTGCCCCTGCATCGGACGACGAGGGAGGGACGACTTCGGTAGCGGAGACGTACCAGCGACGCTCCACGTGAGGGAGACGAGCGATGAGGGTTTGCATCTCGTCCTGAAAGCCAAGCTCAAGGCACTTGTCGTACTCGTCGAGCACGAGGGTACGGACGGCTGAGGCATCGATGTTGCCCTTCTGCAGGTGGTCGTTAAGGCGTCCGGGAGTGCCGACGATGAGGGCAGGACGGACCTCGCGCAGGGTACGGTGCTCGTCCATAGCGGGGCGCCCGCCATAGACCGAGAGGGCTTTCCACGGGGTACCCATCTGCTTCCAGACGGATTCGATCTGCTGGGCGAGTTCGCGCGAGGGCACCACAACGAGGGCGGAGGGGCTTGCGGTTTGCGGTGAAGGGTTAGCGGTTAGCGGGGAGCGGTTAGCGGTTAGCGCGTCGAACAGCTGGATGAGGGGCAGCAGGTAGGCGACGGTCTTTCCACTGCCGGTGGGCGAAAGCAGGAGGATGTCGCTTGGCTCGCTGCTGCATGCCATCATGGCCTCCTGCATGGGCGTCAGCGCCTCGATGCTCAACCGCTGCAGGGCTGTTTGCTGTATCTCGTTCATAGTGATTTATTCCTCCTTTATTTCGATGATGCCGACGCTCTTGAGACCGTCCATCTTCACGACGAAAGGACGGGGGAAGCGGACGTGACGCACATGCTCGGTCTCGTGGACGGCAGGCAATGCCTCGAGCCACTCGGTGCGGAAGATATCGTCGCTGCCACGTGCGAAGGGGTTGACGGTGAAATAGCCCACACCAAACGAGGTGAGGTTCTGGAAGAAGTGCGACCCTTGGCTGGGCTGGATAGGACGCCCGTCAATAGCAGTCTCAACGATGAAGCGCACGCTAGCGATGTCGCCCCACTCGACGGGGATGCCCAACGCCTCGTCGGCGGTACCCCAACGTCCCGGACCGATGAGCAGGTAGCCGCGGTCATCGGCCGTCAGGAGTTCATTGAGCTGGCGTACCTCGTCGGCAATGGTACGGTTGATGGTGTAGCCGAACATGCCCGGGCGGACGTAGATGACGTCGGCAACGTCGGAGGTGATGCCATTACCCAGCGACTGCGTGGAATAGAGCAGCAGGGGCTCGCGGTCAACCTTCGTCAGGTCTTCCTGAATGCACTCTCGGGCGCTAACGATAGGACGCATCTGCAAAGGATAGAAGACGCCCGAGCGTTCCTTGGTGTCGAAACGCACGGCAAACTCAATCTCCACCGGACGACGCATACCGTCGGAGCCGTACTTCAGCACCTGCTGCACAATCGTCATCAGCGGGAAGAGGTCGTAGTGGAGCAGGCCCGAGAAGGTCACCAGCTTGCGCCCCGGGTAGCCGACACCGTCGCAAATCATATCGTCCTCGCGGATGTAGGTGGAGCCAATCCAGTCGAGGGTGCCGTCGGCAACGGCCTCGCTGACAGGCAGACGCAGCAGGTCGAAGTCCTCGTGGACGGTGATAGGACGCTCGTCGGAGTCCATGTCAATGGCCAGGAACGTGGTTTGCGTCTCGGTGAGTGCCAGACGCACCTCGCTGGTTTGCATGACGTGACGGGGATGGGCAGGGCTGACACGCAGCGAGCGTCCTCCATCGACGATGTGCTTGCCCAGACCGAGCGCCAGGTCCACGACGCCCTCCTCGGCTTTCTCGTCGCCCACAGGATAGAAGTTGAGTGAGCGGGCCACACCCGAGCAGTTCGGATAGAAGCGCTTGCCGTAGCGGTCGCCCACCACCTCCTGCAGGATAATGGCCATCTTCTCCTGGTCGATGACATTGCTGGTAGCAGCCATATAGGACTTCGATGCACGGTAGAACACGCTGGCATAAACGCCCTTGATGGCCTCGGCTAGGCGGGTGAGCTGATTGGGGCCGTCGGGCACCATGTAGGTGGCATAGACGCCAGCATAGGGCTGGTAGTGCGAGTCCTCAAGCAGCGAACTGGAACGCACGGCAATGGGATGGGAGACGACGTCGCAGAACGTCTCGACATCGTCGCGCAGCGTGTCGGGCAGCTGCCCTTGGAGGAACGCCGCCAGAATCTCCTCGTCGGGGATGTCGGAGAGGGCTATGGGATAGAGGTTGTTGTCCTCCATGAAACGGTCGAAGATGTCTGTGCAGAGCACAAGCGTCTTGGGGATGCGCACCTCCGCCCGCTCCATCGACTGCACCTCGGGGTGTTTCTTCAGTAGGTTGTCAATGAAGGCAATGCCGCGGGCCTTTCCGCCCAGCGAGCCCTCGCCGATGCGTGCGAAGTTGGAGTAGCGGTCGAAACGTCCGCGCATGTACTCGGCCACCACGCCCTGGTTCTTCATCTTGCGGTACTGCACGATAGCATCGAAGATGATGCGGCGATGAACGTCGATGTCCTTCTCCTCCTCGATGGAGATTTTGCGCAGCACCTCGGCGATGGGGAACATGGCGCGCGAGGTGAGCCAGCGGGAGATGATGTTGTGGGAGGCTAGGAAGACGAGCGACTCGGCAGGGACGGTGAAGATGTTGTCCTGCAGGTCGCGCAGGTTGTGCACGCGCACCAGCTCTTCGCCCGTCTGCATGTCGCTGAACACCAGATCGCCGAAGCCGAAGTGCTTCCACACCATACTGCGCAGATCCACGTCCATCTTCTTGGAATTCTTGTCGATGTAGCCAATGCCCCTTGCCTCAGCCAGCGCGCGGTTCTTCTCCTCGGCCGACTGCATGATGATGGGCACGAAGGGGTTGTCGGCGCGGATGGCATCAAGCAGCTTGAAGCCTGCCTCGGGGTCCTTCTCGCCGTCCTTTGGGAAGCGCACGTCGGTGATGACGCCCAGCGTGTTGTCGCGGTAGGTGGAGTAGAGCTCCCACGCCTCCTCGTAGGTGCGCGCAAGGACAATCTTGGGACGTCCGCGCTTGCGCAGCATCACCTCGTGGGCATTGAGGGCCTCGGAGGCGAAATTGCTGCTCTGCTCCAGCACGAAACGGTAGAGATTGGGCAGTGCCGACGAGTAGTAACGGATGCCGTCCTCGACCAAAAGAATCTGCTGCACGCCAGCCTCGTGGATATCGTGGTCGAGATTCATCTTGTCCTCTATCAGCTTGATGATGGAGAGGATGAGCTCCGTGTTTCCCAGCCAGCAGAAGACGTACTCGAAGAGGCTCAGGTCGAGCCCCTCCATATAGCGTGTGATGCCGTGCGAGAAGGGGGTGAGCACCACCAGCTCGGTGTCGGGGAACTCCAGCTTGATGTTGCGGGCGATATCGAAAGCGTCGGTGTTGTCGGTGCTGGGCATACAAATGACCAAGTCGTAGCGCATGTTCTTAAGCGCTGCTGTGGCCTCGTCCTGTGTGGACACCTTGGTGAAACGTGGGGCGCTGCTCAGTCCGATGCGGGTGTACTCCTCGAAAATCTTCTCCTCGATGCGCCCGTCGTCCTCCATGATGAACACATCGTAGGGATTGGCAACCAGTAAGACATTGAAGATGCGCTTCGTCATCAGGTTGACAAACGAGGTGTCTTTCAGCAGATATCTGCGGCTATTCAAAAAATTCAGGTTTGTTTCTGCCATCCGTTTTTCCAATAGAATGAAATTGATTGCGCGAAATTAATACAAAAAAAACAATTAATCGAACAAGAAAACAGAAAACTGTTTTTTCTCGCTCACAAAAGCCGCCTTCGCCCCCTTTTTTCCGCCGCGAAAATAAATACGTTTTTATTTTTTTCTTCGCGTCAGTTGCACTATCTTTGCACGTCATATTTAAAAAATCACTCTATGAAAAGCGAAGAGATTATTAAATCACTTGAGTTAAAGCATCCGGGCGAACCCGAGTATATCCAAGCCGTTCGCGAAGTGCTATTGTCTATCGAAGACATTTACAACCAACATCCTGAGTTTGAAAAAGCCAAAATCATCGAGCGTCTTGTCGAACCCGACCGCATGATTACGTTCCGCGTAACGTGGGTGGACGACAAGGGCGAGGTGCAGACGAACACCGGCTACCGCGTACAGTTCAACAACGCCATCGGCCCGTACAAGGGCGGCCTGCGTTTCCACGCTTCTGTTACCCCCTCTATTCTGAAGTTCCTCGGCTTCGAGCAGACCTTCAAGAACGCGCTCACCACCCTCCCCATGGGCGGCGGCAAGGGCGGCTCGGACTTCAGCCCCCGAGGAAAGTCGGAAGCCGAGATCATGCGCTTCTGCCAGGCCTTCATGCTTGAGCTCTGGAAGAATATAGGCCCCGACACCGACGTTCCCGCAGGCGACATCGGCGTGGGCGGACGCGAAATCGGCTTCCTGATGGGCATGTACAAGAAGCTCACACGCGAGTGCACAGGCGTCCTCACCGGCAAGGGCCTCGACTACGGCGGCTCGCTCATCCGTCCCGAGGCAACAGGCTTCGGCGGACTCTACTTCGTCACCCAGATGCTCGCTACCCGCGGGCTCTCCATCGAGGGCAAGACGGTCGCCGTCAGCGGCTTCGGCAACGTCGCCTGGGGTGCCGTCACCAAGGCCACCCAGCTCGGTGCCAAGGTGGTCACCATCTCTGGACCTGACGGGTACATCTACGACCCCGCCGGCATCAGCGGCGAGAAGATTGACTATCTGCTCGACCTCCGCAACAGCGGCGACGACATCGTGGCTCCCTACGCCGACAAGTTCCCCGGCTCACAGTTCTTCGCTGGCCGCAAGCCCTGGGAGCAGAAGGTCGATGTATGCCTCACCTGCGCCACCCAGAACGAACTCAACGGTGCCGATGCCAAGCAGATACTCGACAACGGCGTCATCTGCGTGGGCGAAATCTCCAACATGGGCTGCACCCCCGAGGCCATCGACGCCTTCATCGAAGCCAAGATGCTCTTCGCCCCCGGCAAGGCCGTCAACGCAGGCGGCGTCGCCACCAGCGGATTGGAGATGAGCCAGAACGCAGGCCACATCAGCTGGAGTGCCGAGGAAGTCGATCAGAAGCTCCACTACATCATGAGCAGCATCCACGCCCAGTGCCTTAAGTACGGCACCGAGCCCGACGGCTACATCAACTACGTCAAGGGCGCCAACATCGCCGGCTTCATGAAAGTCGCCCACGCCATGCTGGCGCAGGGAATTATTTGATACTGACATAATCAACACTTGCGCAGGGAGGCCAACACCTCCCTGCGTTTTTACAGAAAATGAAAAAGATTGGATTTCAGTTTTGCAGCCTTGCGCTGTGGCTGCTTGTAGGATTTGCACTTACCTCGTGTCGGACGGCCTCTCTCCCCAACGGAGCGAATGAGACCTCCATTGTCATCTTTGCCACAAACGACATGCACGCGCGCATTGACAACTACGCCAAAGTGAAGACGCTCGTCGATGCTGAGAAGAAGAAAAATCCCAACGGCGTGCTTCTCCTCTCAGCAGGCGACAAATACACAGGCAACCCCATCGTGGACCAGTACAACCCCAAAGGTTATCCGATGGTGGAACTGATGAACCAAGTGGGCTACGATTTTGAGACCTACGGTAACCACGAATACGACCTGGGACAGGAAATCCTTGTGGAGCGTCTGCGTCAGGCAAAGTTCACTGCCGTTAGCGCCAACTGGACCGTTGACCCTGCCGTCTCGCCCCTGCCCCAGCCTAAGCCCTATTCCTTATTTAAAAGGAACGGCATCCGCATCTGCATCCTCGGACTGACGGAAGCCGAACCCGACGACGACGGACGCTACTACCCCTCGGCCCATCGAGGCAAGCTACGCGGACTGACCTTCCAAGACCCCATCAAGACTGCCCTCTCGTATCGTCATCTGCGCGACAGCTGCGACCTGTTCATTGCCCTCACGCACATCGGAGCAGAAGCTGATAAACATCTTGCCGAAGTTATGCCGGAGCTGGATGTCATCATTGGCGGGCATAGTCACACCCGCATCGACAAAGAGCTTATCGTAAACGGTGTACTCATTACCCAAACCGAATGCTGGTTGAAATATCTGGGAAAAACTACCATAACGCTAAAGGACGGCAAGGTCACAGACAAGCATTTCAAGCTTATCAACCTGTCAAAGTCTATTGCTGAAGATGCCGGCGTGAAGGCACTTATCACTGATTTTAACGAGAACAACACGCTGAAGGACGTCCTGTGCGAGGCTACAGCACAGTTCAACGGCAAAGAAGCGCTTGCCAACTTTATGACGGATGCGCTCGTTGACCGTCTAAAAGTCGATATCGCCCTGCAAAACTCAGGCGGCGTGCGTCTCGGACAACTGCCTAAAGGTAAAATAACAAAGGGTGACATCTTCACACTCAATCCCTTCTGCAACAACGTCTTCATCTTCCGCATGACAACTGCCGACCTGCGTGAGATGATTAGACGTTCCTATCGTCCCCACAGCAAGCGTGCCGACTTGCTTCCCAGCGGCATACGCTACACTATCTACACCCACGACGGCAATGTCACCCGCATTGATATCACCGACATGGGGGGACGCCCCCTCGACGAAAGCCGCACCTACCGCGTGGCTATGAACAGCTACATTGCAACGGCCTACACCTTCCCGCACGACGGTGAAGGTGAAGAACTTATGGACATCGACACGGAACTGCTTATCGACTACCTTGCCAACCAATCCACCATCACTCCCCTTCCCTCGCGAACCCAAGTGGTGGAGGAATAATAGAATAATGAGGAATTAGAAATTAGGAATAAAAAATTAGAAATATGCGAATTGGAATCCTCGGCGCAGGCCATATCGCCATAAAGATGGCCATGACTTTGAAAGATCGCCCAGAGTGTCGATGTGCTGTTGGCTCACGGAGCTACGAAAAGGCACGTGACTTTGCCCGTCAGTACGGTTTTACCCACGCCTATGGCTCCTACGAAGAGCTCGTGGCTGACCCCGACGTGGACCTCATCTATGTGGCAACCCCTCACTCGCACCATTTTGCCCACGCCTCGTTGGCTATCAATCACGGGAAGGCTGTGCTATGTGAAAAGGCATTTACCACCAATGCCCGCGAAGCAGAAGAGCTGCTCCGGCTGGCAGAGGAGAAGGGCGTCTTCATTACGGAAGCCATCTGGACACGCTACATGCCCTTCTCAACCACCATCCGAGAGACCATTGACAGCGGAATTATCGGACAGCCCAAATTCCTAACGGCTAATCTTTCCTATCCAATAGATTGGAAAGAACGTCTCATGCGCCCCGAATTGGGAGGTGGAGCTTTACTTGACATCGGCGTCTATACGCTCAACTTTGCCCGCATGTGCTTTGGTACAGACATTGTCGACGTCAAGTCGGCCTGCCTCACCAGCGCCACAGGGATGGACATGCAAGAGACCATTACCCTCATCTATCGCGACGGACGGATGGCTAGTCTGCAAAGCAGCGCCTATTGTGCCGACCCACGCTTTGGCATCATCGGAGGCACAAAAGGCTACATCGTAGTGGAGAACATCAACAACCCCCTCCGTGCTACCGTCTATAGCGAAGACCACCAGCCCATCCGAACGCTGGAAGCCCCCCCTCAGATAACAGGCTTTGAGTACCAACTGGCAGCCTGTGAGGAAGCCCTCCGCAACGGCTGGCTCGAGAGTCCCTTCATGCCTCATGCCGAAACCCTTGCCGTCATGCGCCTGATGGATATCCTCCGTGCTCAGTGGGGCGTCCGTTTCCCTGCGGATGAGGGGTAAGGGATTAACGGTTAACGGTTAAAGGTTAGTGATTAACGGTTAACGGTTAAAGGTTAAAGAGACGACAATAAAAAAGAAGAGGTCGGAGTGTTCCGACCTCTTTTCTCTTTTCTTTCTTCTCAACGATTAGAAGGTCACACCAAAGTTGGCGAAGAGGTTGCTGGTACGAGCTGCCTGACCATATTCCTTATGTCTGGCCATGTTGTAGGCACCAAACTGATAACCAAGCTCGAGATAGAGCATGTTCCACTCAGCACCACAACCAAGTTTGAAGCCCATATCAACAATCTTGTAATCCTTGGAGATTCTATACCTTTCGACCTTGCTATTAGGATCCTTGGGATTAACTGGGTACTGGAACTTTCCTGCCAAATTGAAGGAGAAGTAGGGACCGAAGAACGGTAACAATGCAACGTCGTCGGTTACCTGCACGCCATACTTGAGCAGCACGGGAAGTTCAACATAACTAAAGCTAGCAACGTTTTTACCCTTCTTTGCACCACGTGTGGAATAGTATGCACCACTCTCAAGGAAGAGAGGAATGTCCTGGCTTACACGGAAACCGGCGACAAGGGCAAGGTTGATACCAGCCTTCGTTCCACCCGGCATGTAATTAGGATTACCTGTTCCATAATAGTTACCTGACAGACCCGAAAGGTTGAGACCGACACGCGTACCATAGTAAAATGTAGTCTCTTCCAATGAGAAACCATCGCTGCTGAACTGAGCGAATGAGGGTGCGGTTAAGCACAAAGCCATAAGAGCTACAAGAATCTTTTTCATGTTTTTAATTTTTAATGGTTACTAAAACGTTTTAATACTTTCTGCAAAGTAACATCATTCCATTCAAACTTGCAAACTTTTTTTAAACTTTTTTTTACCTTACATAGGCTTTCACATGATGCGAGGCACCGTCAGGGGTAATAAGCGTGGCGACACAGAAACCTGAAGGGAGGGGAACGGTGACGAAAAAGCCGTTTGTCACAAGGTTGGTGCGCAGGTTACCGGCCACATCGCAGACCGTCACTTTGGTGCCCTCGGGCCATCCCTCAAGCAGGATGCCCCCTACCCCGCTACGGACATTGCCCTTCATGACAGATGCCATAGGAAGCTCGATAGTAGAGTACTTTTCATCGAGGCCCACCTTGTTGTCCATCCAATCCATGCGGCTGGTGATGTAGGTCTTCATAAACTCCACCTCAGCGGTGTAGTTGCCCAATGCCTGGAAATTCTGATGAACATAACTGCTGAGGATGGGCCAGCGGATGAAATTGAGTTGCTGTGACACATCAGCCATTTCAGCCAAACTGTCAACAAGGTGAATCATGCCGTCAGCAGAGAGCCCGCGGTCAAAGCGGGCAATGCTCCATTCCTCACATTGCAAATCCTTTGTTGTATTGATGATGCGAGGGATAAGGCTCTTGACGCCGTTAGCGGCCGACGAGCGGGAGGAGAGGGCAATAAACGTGTTGCCGATGCTGCTGATAGGATGCGTACGGTTGTCGTTCTCAAAAGCGAGGTCAAAGTCCCACACAGGGCCAATGTGGAAGCGCGGGTCATCGCGATCCTTCCAAACGTTCACGCTCCAGTATGTATCAGTATTGCCGCTGTACTCGCCCACCAGGAAATGCTTGACAAACGAGGGGACATCCAGCATCGAGGCATAGCCCTTCTCAGGATCGGCATAGGATGTGGAAGAGACGGTGCGCTCAAAAGCGTTCCACTGGCTCTTGATGTAAGCCTCCTGATAGGGGGTGATGTCCTCTGCGTCAGGATATTTGATAGAGATAGGGATACGATAGGTAGAGGAGGTGAACCACTTGGGTTCGCCGCTGGCGTAGGCGTCAAGCTCAATGAGGTATCCGCCTGTGACGAAATCGCCGTAGTTATCCGTCTTCTCCATCTTGGTGACAGCCACGCGGTCCTCGTGCACCTGCACCTGGTCGCAAAGCTGATAAGTACCCTTGTACTCGCCGTTGAAGATAACATCTACCAGACGTCCCTCAGGCGTCCACGCCATATCCAGACGACGGCTAACGTCGAAAGCCAGCAGATTGCGCATGAGTGTCTTGTCGCCGTAGTTGTTGATAAGGGTCCAGTTCTTCGCGTCGGCCGACATGCCCATCAGGTGACGGGCGCGGGCAAGCTTAATACGATAAGGTTTTTTGGGAAAGCCCCAGCTGGCGTTTCCTCGCCCGCGAATCTGCAGGGTGTCGCTCTGAATCTTCGTCCCACCGTCGGAACGGGCGGGAGTACCGTCGATTTTCGTTGAGTAGATAGCCGAATAGGTGCCGTCGATGTAGGTGCTGCGCGAGTTAACCTCACGTGCATCGGTGGTGTGGATGGTGATGACGGGCAGTGCAGAGGGTGTCCAAAGACCCGTGTCGTCGCCCTCACCCTCCGTGCCGTAGAAACGCATCTCGCTCACGTTACAGCGCACGTCGTTCGGTCCCACGTAGCGAACATAGCGGAAGCCACGACTGCACTTGATGTCGGCATAGGTGAACCGTTTCTCCGAAGGCTGTTTGGCGATAATATAAAAAGGAACAGCGTCGCTGAAATCGGGCTCGTTGGCTCCTTCAAAGACGCCGAGGAGCATGCGGTTGGCATAGCCGGTGCGAGGAGCAAAGCTGATTTTCCCAATCACGTAGGGCTTGCCCAAGTCAAGGCCCACCCACGTGTAGCTGCGGTCCTGCGAGGCGTAGAACGTCTCAAAGTCGCCGTCGAAAACATTCTCGGCAACATTGGCGCCGCTGCCGTAATCGACACTGGGGCTCGAAATCGCTGTGCCGGAGAGCATTTTCATCTGTGCCGCTGCCGGTAGGGCGCAGCACAACGCCAAACACATACAGAGGAATACTTTCTTGTGGTTCATTGTCTTCAGCAGTCCATTAACATCAGGCTAAGTCTATATCCTGCAACGGTTTGTGCAGCGAGGGAATCTCGTGGACCGCCTCGAAATACTCCGCAAAGATGCGTGCGCCCTCAGCCACCGTGTCGGCGCAGGGGCGTTTCTTCAGAGGCTCCTCTCCCCCATCGCTTCTAGGGCGCATGCCCAACAGCTCGGCACAGACGAGGGAGCCGTTACGACGTCGGAACTCCGCCGCCAGCTGCTGCACCACCTCGTAGTTGTGCAGCTTCCCCTCGCGGTCTTCGGCACGGGTGGCACCGCAGTCGAGGCCAGCAAGGACGAACATGCCGCAGGCTGCGCCGCACGTCTCGTGCATCCGCCCTATCCCTCCGCCGAAGGAGGCAGCGACGCGCAGGGCCTGTTCCTCCGTCAGTCCGTAGAGGTCGGCAAACGCGACACAGACGGCCTGCGCGCAATTGAATCCTTGATGGAAATAGCCGACAGCACGGGAGACCCGCTCTTCCTTATTCATTTTGCCTGGGAAAGGATTATTCCTCGTCGCCGCTCTCCAAAGGACGCATGTTGGTATAGACGTTCTGCACGTCGTCGTCCTCCTCGAGGCGTTCCACCATCTTGTCGATGGTCTCGCGCTGCTCGTCGGTAACGTCCTTCAGGTCATTGGGGATACGGGTAAACTCAGCGCTCACTACCTCAAAGCCCTGTTCCTCCAGGTGATGCTGAATCTGTGCAAACGATTTCGGGTCACCGTAGATGGTGATGCCGTCCTCGTCCTCGTCGAATTCCTCCTCCACGCCGTAGTCAATCATGTCGAGGATAAACTCGTCCATGTCGAGGCCGTCCTTCTTCTTGAAGGTGAACATGGCCTTGTGGGTAAACATGAAGGCGAGACTGCCTGTGGTGCCGAGGGTGCCGCTGAACTTGGTGAAGACGCTGCGCACGTTGGCCACCGTACGGGTGGTATTGTCGGTCAGGGTCTCGACGAACACGGCGATGCCGTGAGGACCGTAACCCTCGTAGTTCATCTCCTTGTAGTCCTTCGTGTCCTTGCCCATTGCGTTCTTGATAGCGCGCTCGATGTTGTCCTTCGGCATGTTCTCGTGCTTGGCCGTAGCGATGATGGCACGGAGGGCGGCGTTGGAGTCGGGGTCGGGACCGCCGGCCTTGACAGCAATGGAGATCTGCTTGCCGATGCGGGTGAACGTGCGGGCCATGTTGCCCCATCTCTTCAGTTTTCTTGCTTTGCGGAATTCAAATGCTCTTCCCATAATTGTGATTTACTATTTTACGATTTATATATTGTTTCTCATTTAAGCTTTATCTCAGTTTTGCGCCCAGCTTCTGCTCGTAGGCGGCGACGAGGCGCTCCATCGTCTTCTCAATCAGTTTGTCATTGAGCGTCTGGTTCTCGTCCTGAAGGATGAAGCTGACGGCATAGCTCTTCTTGCCCGCCTCGAGGTTCTTGCCCTCATAGACGTCGAAGAGGGACACCTCCTTCAGCAGGCGGCGCTCTGTCTCAAAGGCGATGCGCTCTACATCGGCAAAGGGGATGTTCTTGTCAAGCAGCAGAGCGAGGTCGCGCTTCACGGCGGGATACTTCGACAGCTCCACGTAGCTGACCGTGTGGTTGCGGATGGCCTTCATCAGTTCTTTCCAGTTGAGGTCGGCGAAGAACACCTCATTCTCGATGTCGAAGGGACGGAGCAGCTTCTTCGTGACGATGCCGACGGTGGCCAGCAGCTTGCCTCCACGCGTGTGGAAAGTCAGCGCGGCCGAGAATACGTCGTTCTTCAGGTTGCCTACCACCATTGCCTGGCGCTGGATGCCCAGACGGGCGAAGATGTTCTCCACGTAGCCCTTCAGCTCATAGACCGACGATGCCTGGTCGGCATGGGCCCAGGAGTTCTGAATCTTCTTGCCTGTCACCCAGAGACCCAAGTGGTAATCCTCGCTGTAAGGCGAGAGGATGGCCTTGGCGTCGGGCTTGCTGATGCCCTCGACGACGGTGGGCTGAGCGGGAGCCGCTTCGCGGCGGTTCTCGTTGTGGAAGTAGTAGCAGTTGCCGAACTCGAAGAATTTCAGGTCGGCGTTCTTGCGGTTGGCATTGCGGGCAATGCTCTCCAAGCCGCCGAAGAGCAGCGTCTGACGCATTACGTTCAGGTCGGCGCTCAACGGATTCATCAGCCGGACAAGGTTGGCCGACGGATAGGCCTCGAGTCCGTCGTAGTAGGCGGCACGGGTGAGCGAGTTATTCAGTATCTCGTTGAATCCACAGCCCACCAGCTGCTCGCCGATAACGTTCTGCAGCTTCTGGCTCTGGTCGATAGCAGTCTTCACGGAGAGACTTGACTTCAGCGTCGTGGGAATCTCCACGTTGTTGTAGCCGTAGATACGCAGGATGTCCTCCACCACGTCGCAGGGGCGCTGCACGTCCACGCGGTAAGGGGGCACGCTCAGAGTCAGCCCTTCGCCCGTCTCGCTGACGGTCTTCATCTCCAGGCTGCTGACGATACTCTTCACCGTCTCAGCGGGGATGTGTTTGCCTATGAGGCTGTCCACGTAGTCGTACTTCAGTTCCACCTCAAAGTCGGCGATGGGGTTCGGGTAGCTGTCTGTAATCTCCATAGCGATGATGCCGCCCGCCAGCTCCTTCACCAGCAGGGCTGCCTGCTTCAGGGCGTAGATGACGCCGTTGGGGTCGATGCCGCGCTCGAAGCGGAAGCTGGCGTCGGTCTGCAGGCCGTGACGACGGGCGCTCTTGCGAATCCACGTGGGATGGAAGTAGGCACTCTCCAGGAAGATGTTCTTCGTCGTCTCCACCGTGCCGCTCTCCAGTCCGCCGAAGACACCTGCGATACACATGGGCTCCTCGGCTCCGTTGCAGATCATCAGGTCGCGTTCGCTGAGCTTGCGCTCCACACCGTCAAGGGTGACGAACGGGGTGCCCTCGGACTTCGTCTCCACGATGACCTTGCCGCCCTTGATTTTGTCGGCATCGAAGCAATGCAACGGCTGACCGTAGGCGTGCAGGATGTAGTTGGTGATATCGACGATATTGTTGATGGGACGAAGGCCGATAAGCGTCAGCTTCTGCTTCAGCCATTCAGGGCTCTCCTTGACGGTGACACCCTTGACGGTAACGCCGGCATAGCGTGGGCAGGCCTCGGTGTTGCGCACCTCGACGGGGATGACCAGCTCGTGGCTGTCCACCTTAAAGGCCTCGCAATCGGGGCGGCTGAGGGAGGTCTTGTGCCCATTCTGCACCAGCCAGGCGTAGAGGTCGCGCGCCACGCCGTAGTGGCTGCACGCATCAGCACGGTTGGGGGTAATATCGACTTCGATGACGTATTCGCTCTTGATGTGGTAGTACTCCTTGGCAGGGGTGCCAGGAACGGCCGTGTCGGGCAGCACGATGATGCCGTCGTGGCTCGTGCCGATGCCTATCTCGTCCTCGGCGCAAATCATGCCGTTGCTCTCCACGCCGCGCAGTTTCGACTTCTTGATGGTGAAGGCCACATCGCCCTCGTAGAGCTTCGTGCCCAGCGTGGCCACTACGACCTTTTGTCCGGCCCTCACGTTGGGCGCTCCGCAGACAATCTGCACGGGCTCGCCCCCGTCGCCGAGATTGACGGTGGTGACGTGCATGTGGTCGCTGTTGGGATGGGGCTCGCACGTCAGCACCTCGCCGACGACGATGCCCGCCAGCCCGCCTTTGATGGTTTCCACTTCTTCCACTCCGCCCACTTCCAGTCCGATGGAGGTCAGGGCTACAGCTACCTCATCAGGCGTGAGGTCAGTCTGAACATACTCTTTCAGCCAGTTATACGAGATATTCATTTTTCGTTTATTCTGTTATTTTCCTTATTATTATAAAAGGCATAGCACATAAAATGCTATTTCAAACTGCAAAAATAATACGAATCTGACGAACGAACAAATATATTTGAGATTTTCTGAGCGAAGCCGGCAAAAACCTGCCTCCCTCCCCTTCGCGTGAAAACTGAAAACTATCATACTGAAACTGCTGAAACGGCGCAGTCGCATCACGGTTTATACATACGTTAAAAAGGGTAAAATCGTTGGCGTGTTTCAGCGATTACACTACCTTTGCGGTGTCGTTTTTAGAAAAAAATGAAACACACGACGATTCTTCTTTTGCTGCTGGGCTATGTGGCGGTCCTCACCACGGGCATTCATGCCCAGGAAGGTCTGCCGACACTCGTCATCACTACTTCAGGTCCCCTTAACGCCCAGGAGAAGGTGGACGCTCACCTCACGACGAAAGGCTACGATGGCCCCATCGGCATCAAGCTACGAGGCAACAGTTCGCTGGCCTTCAACCAGAAGAAATACACGTTCGAGACGCGCGACGGCAACGGCAAATCGCATTCCGTCAGCCTGCTGGGCATGCCTGCCCATAGCGACTGGGTGCTCCTCGCCCCTTATAACGATGTCTCCATGCTACGCGATCCCCTAGCGTTCAAGCTGTGGCGCGACATGGGACATTGGGGACCACGCACGGTAATGTGCGAACTGACCATGGACGGTGATTACCAAGGTATATACATTCTCTGCGAAGCCATCAAACGGGGCAAGAACCGCGTAGACATCAGCGAAATGAAAGCCAGCGACACCAATGGACGGGCGCTGACGGGAGGCTATCTTCTGCGTATCGACACCTTCAACGACGACGACGCCACCTTCACCTCCAAGGTCCCTGGCATCGGAGAGGGCAGCATGTCCAGCGAGGTCATTTGGTCGTGCATCTACCCGAAGAAGAAAAAACTGCAGCCCGAACAGCTCGACTACATCCAGCGCTATGTGGACACCGTAGAACAGGTGATACAATCCGACTCGTTTGCCGACCCCACGAAGGGCTATGCCTGCTATATCGATGTGCCCTCGTTTGTAGATTATTTCATCCACACCGAACTCAGCCTCAATGCCGACGGCTATAAGCGTAGCGCCTACTTTTACAAGGAACGGCAAAAGAAGAACGGCAGCGGCGGCAAGCTCGTCGCCGGCCCTGTATGGGACTACAACCTCGCCTACGGAAACTGCAACTTCGCCAATGCCAACAACCCCGAGGCCTGGTGCTACGAAGGGGCGAGCAACAACCCCACGCCTGCTATGTGGCAACGGCTGCTCCAGGACATTACGTTCCGCCGTGCTGTGAAGACACGCTATCAAGAACTTCGTCAGACGGTGCTCAGCGACCAGGCCATCAACGACTTCATCGACCGCCAGGTGCAATTGCTTGCCCAGGCCACGGACCGCCACTTCAAAACATATCCCGAACTATTGGTGAGCGAAGAACGCAAGCAACAGCTCGACCAGCAAAATCAAGCGAACCCTTTCGGTGCCTTCCCTCCTTTCGGCGCCTTTCCGATGGGCGCCTTCCCTCCCCAAGGCAACTTTCCACCGACAGACAGCATCATCCCTCCCTTCGGCGTCTTTCCGATGGGTGAGTTTCCGATGGGCGCCTTCCCTCCCCAGGGCGCAGGCTTTCCTCCGATGGGCAATATCACCTTTGACGCCACAGGAATGTTTGCCGCCTACCGTGTCAGCTCGTATGACGAAGAGATTGCCACCCTTAAGCAATGGCTGGCGAACCGTCTTGCCTTCCTCGACCGCAACATCGCACGTTTCGATACCGACTGGCAGCCCCGCATCCAGCCCCTCGTCGAGAAAAAACTCCCATTCCCTTTCGTTCAGGTTAAAAACTAATTGCCCGTTCCTTATAACAAACGCCACGCTGCTCGGCGTAGCGTTTGTTTAGGGAACGCGTTATTCAACTCGTCACCCGCAAGCATAAGGGATCAGAAGCGCGGGCTCCCTCCCGAGGGGGCGCGGAAGGGGTCGTCTTGATCAGGCAGAGGGGGAATGTCGGGCATGGGTGCAGCAGGCGGCATCCCTTCGGGCGAGGTGTTGCCGCGCAGCTTCTTGTTGCGCTTGCTGCCATAAACGGCCTCCTGGTCGCGGATGCTGTTCTCGTTGGGGTTGCGGAAGCGGGCAAGCTCGGACTGGAAGCGAAGCCAGACGTCGCCCACGGCGCCGTTTCGGTGTTTGGCCACAATGATGTCGGCCATACCATGAAGGTCGTGTCCCTTCTCGTCCTCGTAGATGTGGTAGTACTCGGGGCGGTGGATGAAGCAGACGATGTCGGCATCCTGCTCGATGGCGCCCGACTCGCGCAGGTCGCTCAGCTGGGGGCGCTTGCCCTCGTTGCCCTCGCGGTTCTCCACGCCGCGGTTGAGCTGCGAGAGGGCGATGATGGGGATATTGAGCTCCTTCGCCAATCCCTTCAGCGAACGGCTGATGGTGCTGACCTCCTCCTGACGGCTTCCGTAGGAGGTGCCGCCGTTCATCAGCTGCAAGTAGTCGATAATTATCATTTGGATGCCGTGCTCGCGTACAAGGCGGCGAGCCTTGGTGCGAAGCTCGAAGATGGAGAGCGAGGGGGTGTCGTCGACGTAGAGGGGCGCTTCGGAGAGCTCTTTGATGTGGTAGTCCAGCATGGCCCACTCCTCCTTCACCAGCTGGCCGCTCTTGATTTTGTCGCCGCTGATTTCACACACGTTGGAGATGAGACGGTTGACGAGCTGGACGTTGCTCATCTCAAGCGAGAATAGGGCGATGGGGGTCTTGTTGTTGACGGCGATGTTCTTCGCCATTGAGAGCACGAAAGCTGTCTTACCCATAGCGGGGCGGGCGGCAATGATGATGAGGTCGGACTTCTGCCAGCCGCTGGTGATTTTGTCGAGGTCGTAATAGCCGGAAGGAAGGCCCGTGAGACCCGTCTGGTTTGCTGCAGCTTTCTTGAGCAGTTCCACGGCCTGCTCCACGATGGGGCTTATCTGCACGTAGTCCTTGCGGAGGTTCTGCTGCGAGATTTTGAACAGCTCAGCCTCGGCGCTCTGCATCAGCTCGTCGACGTCGCGCGTGTCGTCGAAGGCGTCGGCCTGCACGGTGCTGGAGAAGGTGATAAGCTGACGGGCTAGCGACTTCTGCGCGATAATCTTGGCGTGCTTCTCGATGTGGGCCGACGACACCATGCTGCCCGCCAGCTGCGAGATGTAGAGGGGTCCGCCGATGTTGTCCAGCTCGCCCATGCTGCGCAGCTGCTCGGTGACGGTGAGGATGTCGATGGGGTCCTCGTTGAAGGCAAGCATCTGGATGGCCTGAAAGACCTTCTGGTTGCGCACCTCGTAGAACGACTCGGGCTTCAGCAGCTCGCCCACGCGGGCATAGGCGTCGCTCTCAATCATCAGGGCGCCCAGCACGGCACGCTCAAGCTCTGGCGCTTGGGGCTGCAGATGACCATAGTCATCCATCTGACGGGATTCAACAGTTCGCTTGGTAGTTCTACGGGGAGCTGACGAGGGAGGCATAGATATCGGTTTATGGTTTGATATTAGTTGATTTACGTTTTTCCATGAGAAATGTGGGCACAAAAGTAGGGATATTTTGGGACGCAGAAAAGAAAGAGTGACGTTTTTTATCCACATTGTTTCCACAATCCGTCGGCATCTTTGGGGATAAGTCCGCAAAATCCTGTCATCAACCTTGTATAGATGGGGGTTGTCTTTTTTTAGATAGGCGGCGCCTCAAAAAAGCCAAATAATATTTTGCTTTTTGTTCGGCTTGCACTATCTTTGTCGCATGATTGTCTTTCCCAATGCCAAAATCAACCTCGGCCTGCGCGTCACAGGACGACGCCCCGACGGATACCACAACCTCGACACCATCTTCTACCCTATTCCACTCTGCGATGCGCTGGAGGTGGTGCCGATGGAGACAAACCCGCAGGAAACGGACATCCGCTTTCACCTGCTGGGCGCCGGACTGGACGGTTGCGCACCTAACGACAACCTTGTCGTGCGCGCCTATCGTCTGCTGAAGGCGGAGTTTCCCCACTTGCCCGCTGTGGAGGTGTGGCTCTACAAGCACATCCCCTCGGGCGCCGGGCTGGGCGGAGGGTCAGCTGACGCCACCTTCATGCTGCGCCTGCTGAACACGATGTTCGCCCTTGGCCTCACGGACGAGCGGCTCGAAACCCTCGCCGCCACACTGGGTGCCGACTGCCCCTTCTTTGTGCGCAACGTCCCCGTCCGCGCTACGGGTACGGGCAACATCTTCTCGCCCGTCGCAATGGATTTAAAAGGATATAGGATTGTCGTCGTCAAGCCCCCCGTCTTCGTCTCCACTCGTGAGGCTTTTGGCAAGATTGACGAATTGTTGAACGGTGAACGATTAGCGAATAGCGAAGAAGCTGCTGCCATATACGACGCCCTCCCCTCAACACAAACCGCTAACCCCTCACCACTAACCACTAACCTTTCACCACAAGCCCTCGTCAACGATTTCGAACAGAGCGTCTTCCCCCTCCACCCCGAACTAGCCGAAATCAAGGAAGCGCTCTACGACACAGGCGCCCTCTACGCCTCAATGAGCGGCAGCGGCTCGGCCCTCTACGGCCTCTACCCTGCCGATGCTCCCCTACCCGACGCCACCCGTTTCCCCGCCTGCTTCGTCTGGACGGGGACCCTCTGAATGCAAGTTTTCTTAATATTTTTTGGTGGTTTTGTTGTAATTGTTTACTTTTGCGCCCATATTTTTTAAAGAATTATCAAATTATTGTTTCACTTAACTAATCACAGCGAATGAAAGCAAAGTATGTATTACTTCTTGCCTGTCTATTAGGATGGACAAGCATGGCATTTGCCCAGAAACGCGTTTCTGGACAAGTTGTGGATGGCGACGAAGGCGAGCCTATCATCGGCGCTACGGTTGTCGTCAGGGACAGTAAGCCCCTCTTGGGCTCTATGACGGACGCCAACGGACGATTCGTCATCGACAATGTGCCCTCGAACCTGAACACGCTCATCGTGAGCTATGTGGGTATGGCTACGCAACAGGTTGCCGCAGGGCAGAACCTGAAGATTACGCTCTACCCCGACTCGAAACAGCTGGACGAGGTGGTGGTCACCGCTCTTGGTATCAGCCGCTCGAAGAAATCACTGGGTTATGCCCAGCAGGAGGTGAAAGCGGAACAGCTGACAGCTGCCGCTCCCGCCAGCATCACCAGCGCCCTTACGGGTAAGGTGGCCGGCACGCAGATCAACACCTTCGGCGGTACGGTCGGTGCCTCATCGCGCATCAGCATCCGTGGTAACTCCACGCTGAATGCCGACCAGCAGCCCCTTATCGTCGTTGACGGTGTGCCCATCAACAACAGCGTCAACCGCTCGGGCGACGGCTACTACAATGGCGTCGACTATGGTTCGGGCCTGAACGACATCAACGTCGAGGATATTGAGAGCGTCGATATTCTAAAGGGTGGTGCCGCAGCCCTATACGGTATGCGCGCCGCTAACGGTGTCGTCCTCATCACCACCAAGAACGGCGGCAAGAAGGGCGGCACGAAAATCAGTTACGACGGCGGTGTCACTTTCGACCGCGTGGCTAATATTCCCCTGCTGCAGAACAGTTACGGTCAGGGTCACGATGGCGACGAATACCACTACAAACTCTACGGCAGCGGCTACAGCAGTTACGAGGACTATGCCGTCAATTCCCCCTACGGCTTCGCCTATGTGGACGGCGCTGGTGGTGGCACGTGTGACGACTGGGACGAATCGTGGGGTCCGCGCCTCGACATCGGCATCAAGACCACGCAGTTCGACAGCAACGGCGAGGCTACCGAATGGGTATCGCGGCCCAACAACGTCCGTGACTTCTTCCAAACGGGTGTCACGCAGAACCACATGGTCAGCATCGCCTCTGTTAGCGACAGGTCAAACGTGCGTGCCTCTCTCTCCTATCGTGGACAGACGGGTACCGTTCCCAACACCGACCAAGAGCGCTTCGGCGGTATGATCAACTCGGAGGTAAAGCTCAACAAGATGGTCTGGATGGAAGCCAACGCTAACTACACCCACACCAACAGCGACAACCTTATCGGTCAGGGCTACGGCGGCAACAACCCGATGATCTCGCTGCTCCAGTGGACAGGCCGTCAGATTAACATGCAGAGCCTGAAGGAAAACTGGGACGAGAAAGATGCAGCAGGCAACTACACCTTCTACAACTGGAACAGCAACTTCCACATGAACCCCTACTTCAACGTCTACGAGAACACCAACAGCTACGTGAAGGACCGCTTCTTCGGCAAGGGCTCGCTGTTCTTCCAGCCTGCCGACTGGGTGAAGATTGAAGGCCGTGCCGGTATCGACACCTACAGCAGCAAGACCACACAGCACGTCTACTTTAACTTCGACTATCCCGATGGTTACTTCGACCAGCGCATCATTGGCAACACAGAATTCAACGCCGACCTCATCGCCATGTTCAACAAGAAATGGGGCAAGCTGGACTTCAACGCCGTGCTGGGTGCCAACTATCGCGACAATGTCTATAGCTTCGACGAACTGGAGTGCGACGGCCTCACCGTGCTTGGCACCTATACTGCCAGCAACGCAACTTCGCCCGTGCCCACGATGGACCACAGCCATATCCGCAGCAACTCTGTCTACGGCAGCGCTTCGTTCGGCTGGAACGAGCAACTTTATTTGGATGTCAGCGCCCGTAACGACTGGTCGTCAACCATCAAGGAAGATATCTTCTATCCCTCCATCAGCTTGAGCTGGCTGCCCTTCGAGAGCTTCAAGCTCAACAGCGACGTCTTCTCGTTCCTGAAGCTGCGCGGCGGTTATGCCGAAGTCGGTAACGCCACCAGCGCCTACCGAAACAGCTACTACTACTACGCTATGTCGGCTCCGTTCAACGGCACCACCATGCTCTATAAGAGCAAGTCATACCCCAACTTCGACTTGAAGCCCGAGCGCACCCGCACGTGGGAAGTCGGTATGGAACTGGGCATGTTCAACAACCGCCTGCACCTCGATGTGGCCTACTACAACAAGAGCACCATCGACCAGATTCTCTCCGTCACCACAGCCCGTTCCTCGGGTATCACCTCGAAGCTCATCAACGCGGGTGAAATCACCAACAAGGGTATTGAGGTTCAGCTCTCGGCCGACCTCGTCCAGACGAAGAACTTCAACTGGAACACCACGTTTAACTTCTCGAAGGACGAGAGCATGGTTGTCAGCCTTGCCGACGGACTTGACAAGTACGACATGGGATGGACCTGGGGCATCAGCACAACGGCTATGGTTGGCCACAAGTGGGGCGACATCACCGGCTCACGCTACACACGTACCGACGACGGCGCTATCATCCTCGATGCCGATGGTAATGGTACTACGGAAAGCAATCAGGTCATCGGCAACATCACGCCCGATGCCCTGCTCTCCTGGCGCCACGACTTCAACTTCCTGAAGAACTTCAACGCCGGCTTCATGCTCGACATGCGTCTGGGCGGCGACATCTGGTCACAGACCATGAGCCACACCTACTGCGCCGGTTCGGCTGCCATCACGGCCGAGAACGGCATTCGTGAACGTGCCTGCGTCCCTGGCTACGATGTCTCCACCAACTACAAGTTCGTCATCGACAAGGGCGATGGGAACTACATCCCCGTCAGCAACAATCCTAACGACCCGGGTTATCTCAAAGTTAACGCTCAAGACTGGTATGAATGGCAGTTCACGGGTGCCGAAGTCTACGTCTTCGACGGCTCATTCCTGAAGCTCCGCGAGGTCTATCTGGGCTACGATGTGCCCAAGCAGGCCCTCCGCAAGACCAAGTTCATCAACGCCGCCAAGGTCTCCTTCGTCGGCAACAACCTCGCCCTCCTCTGGGTGGCTAAGAACAACGTCATGCGCATCGACCCCGAAACGGGTGGTGTCCGCAGCGACACCTACGGTCTCGGCTTCGAGCAGGCAGCAACGCCCTCTTGCAGCAGCTATGGTTTCAAGGTTAATCTTACCTTCTAATTCATTATGGATAAAGGAACAAGAAAGATTATGTCAAACCTTCAATTCAGATTCAATATGAAAAAGATATTCAAATATACCGCATTGGCAGCCGTTGTTGCCCTCTCCCTGAGCGCTTGCACCAAGGACTTCGAGAAGATTAACACCGACCCTGACGCCTACGCTACGGCTCCTGTTACGAATATGCTCGGCTACTGCATCGAGCAGATGAGCGTCAACTGGGGCGACGAGCTCAGCCGCCTCTCCGACTGGACAGGCTACACCTGTCTCGGCTACGACGCTGAACGCTTCAACTACCTGCCCACGAACAACGAGTTCGGCAACAAATGGTATCAGACCTACACCCTCTATCCGCAGTTGCAGGATATCATCAACCGCACCGACCCCGTTGAAGCCAAGAACATTCAGAACGTGGCTAAGGTGCTCCAGAACTTCATGCTCCTCCTCACGGTGGACAGCTTTGGCGACATCCCTTACAGCGAAGCCTTCCAAGGTGTGAACGGCGGAAACATCAAGCCCGTCTTTGACAAGGACGAAGATGTCTATAACGCACTTATCGAAAACTTCAAGGCTATCGCCGACAGCTGGGCAGCCGGCTTGGGCGACGATGAGCTGGGCGACGGCGACTTCCTCTTCGGCGGCGACGTCGCTGGTTGGCAGCGCTTCTGCAACTCCCTCCGTCTGCGCATCGCCATGCGCCTCTCGGGCATGAGCAGCCAGGCTTCCAAGTCGAAGGCTACCTTCGAAGAAATCCTCGGCAACCCCGCGAAGTATCCCGTCATCGACGAGAGCGCAGAGAACTGCGAGTTCTATTGGGACGGCAGCGCCAGCTATCGTGAGCGATGGTACAACAACCGCCTTACCCGTCCGAACGACTTCCAGATGTCTGAGGTCTTCATCCGCCGCATGAAGGAGCAGGAAGACCCCCGTCTGCCCGTCTTCGCTCTTCCCGCAGAAAACAGTGGCGAATACGTCGGTCTGCTTCACGGCTGTCAGGTGAACTACAACGGAAAATCGGCTGCCGACTTCTCCTATCCTGGCGACAAGTATTACAACGACCCCGCTGGCAGCTCGCCCTACTTCCGTGCTGCTGAGACTTGGTTCCTCATTGCCGAGGCTGCCGTAAAGGGTTGGAACGTCGGCTACACAGCCGAACAGGCCTACAACAACGGCGTTACCTGCTCGTTCGAAGACAACGACGTTGCCGCTGAAGCTGAAGGTTACCTGGCCGCCAAGGGTAAGTTCGATGCTTCGAAAGCCCTCGACTGCATCTACAACGAGCTTTGGGTTGGCCTCTACAAGCAGGGGCAGGAAGCCTGGGCACTCTATCGCCGCACGGGCTATCCCACCACGCTGCGCGAGCCCGTCACCTACAGCACAGGTACCACCTGCGCCCAGTATCCGGGCGAGAAGAAGACCTACGCCGACTGCGACGACCTCCCCTATCGTTTCCCCTATCCCGACAACGAGTTTGCCTACAATGGCGACAACACCAATGCGGCAAGCGTTGGCATCGTCCACTACTGCTACGGCAAGAAGCTCTGCTGGGCAAAGTAACCGAATCGTTACAACGATGTTGAAAGGGAGCCACGCGGCTCCCTTTCCTATTTTGCGCGAAGGAGATACAATGCCGCCAGATGCTTGCAAAGTCTTTGGGGCGCTTGCTGTTTTTCTTAAAACCCAATTGAGTTTTAATTAAAATCCAGCTGAGTTTTAATTAAAATCCAATTGAGTTTTAATTGAAACTCAATTGGATTTTAAGGAAATCCCCTTGCAACACAAAGAAAAAGAGAGCCGTCCGCTATTAAGAAACAGACGGCTTTCAAACAGCAAAGGCATCCCGATTGGGGGATGCCTTCGCTGTTGTTGTGAAGCACCCTGCGGGATTACTTCTTGAAGTAGCGGTTGAAGAGGCCTTCGAAACCCTTGCCGTGACGGGCTTCGTCCTTCGCCATCTCGTGAACGGTGTCGTGGATAGCGTCGAGATTCTGGGCCTTAGCGTTCTTGGCGATGCGGAACTTGTCCTCGCAGGCACCAGCCTCAGCCATCATGCGCTTCTCAAGGTTGGTCTTAGTGTCCCAGACAACCTCGCCAAGCAGCTCGGCAAACTTGGCTGCGTGCTCAGCCTCTTCCCAAGCATAGCGCTTGAAAGCCTCAGCCACTTCGGGATAGCCCTCACGGTCGGCCTGACGGCTCATGGCCAGGTACTGCCCCACCTCGCTGCACTCACCGTTGAAGTGATTGCGCAGGTCGCGAATCATCTCTTCGTCGCAGCCCTTGGCCACGCCGATGACGTGTTCCTGGACAAACTGGATGCCTTCGGTTTCCTCTACTTTTTTGAACTTCGATGCCGGCACGCCGCACTGGGGGCACTTGGCAGGGGCTTCGTCGCCTTCATAGACGTAGCCGCAAACGGTACAAATAAACTTTGCCATAACGATACTTTTTAAAAATTAATAAATTAGAAATTAGGATTCAGATTTTACATCATTGGAATTAGACATTTCTTTCTCGTTTGCAAAGATAGGTCTTTATCTTCATCCGTCAAAACCTTTACCCACTTTTTGTGTTTTTTTTTATATATTCTCTCTTTCATGCTTTTTTTTAAGAAAAAAACACTAATTTTACGGCCGAAAACCAAAATTTAGCTTCATAAACAATGAAAAGAGACACCGAAATCTTCAACCTCATCGAGGAAGAACATCAGCGCCAGCTGAAGGGAATCGAGCTGATTGCCTCAGAAAACTTTGTAAGTGACCAAGTCATGGAGGCCATGGGGTCGTACATGACGAACAAATATGCCGAGGGCTATCCCGCCAAGCGCTACTACGGTGGTTGCGAGGTGGTTGACAAAAGTGAAAACCTTGCTATTGAACGCATCTGCAAGCTGTATGACGCCGAGTACGCCAACGTGCAGCCCCATAGTGGCGCACAGGCCAACGCAGCCGTGTTCCTTGCCTGCCTCAACCCGGGCGACAAGTTCATGGGCCTCAACCTCAGTCACGGAGGACACCTCTCGCACGGTTCGCCCGTCAACACCAGCGGCATCCTCTACCACGCGTGCGAATATAATTTAAATAAGGAGACGGGGCGCGTCGATTATGACCAGATGGAGGAAACCGCCCTGCGCGAACGCCCCAAGATGATTATCGGCGGAGGCTCGGCCTACAGCCGCGAATGGGACTACGCCCGCATGCGTCACATTGCCGACGAGGTGGGTGCCATACTGATGGTTGATATGGCTCACCCTGCCGGACTGATTGCTGCCGGACTGCTTGACAATCCGCTCAAGTATGCCCACATCGTCACCTCCACTACCCACAAAACGCTGCGCGGCCCGCGTGGAGGTATCATTCTGATGGGTAAGGACTTCGAGAACCCTTGGGGCAAGACTACGCCGAAGGGGGAGGTGAAGATGATGTCGGCCCTGCTAAACAGCGCCGTCTTCCCAGGCATTCAGGGTGGCCCGCTGGAGCACGTCATCGCGGCAAAAGCTGTTGCCTTCGGCGAGGCGCTGCAGCCTGAGTTCAAGACCTACCAAATGCAGGTGAAGAAGAATGCTGCCCGACTGGCTGAGGAACTGATGAACAGAGGCTTCCACATCGTCAGCGGCGGCACCGACAACCACAGCATGCTTGTCGATCTCCGTCCCAAGTACCCCGACCTTACGGGTAAGGTGGCCGAGAAGGCTCTCGTGGCTGCCGACATCACCGCCAACAAGAACATGGTGCCCTTCGATACGCGTAGCGCCTTCCAGACCAGCGGTATCCGCCTCGGCACGCCCGCTATCACCACACGTGGCGCCAAGGAAGACCTGATGGTGGAGATTGCCGCCCTCATCGAGCGCGTGCTCAACGCCCCTGAGGACGAGACGGTTATCGCCAACGTCCGTGCCCACGTCAACGACATCATGAAGGGCTATCCTCTGTTTGCCTGGTAAATCATGTTCAACAAGCAACTTCTCGAGCCGGAAAGCATCGTCGTCGTAGGTGGGTCGAACAACACCCACAAGCCAGGAGGCGCCATCGTGCGCAACCTCATCAACGGCAACTACAGCGGTACCCTGCGCATCATCAATCCCAAGGAGGACGAGGTGCAGGGCATCCGCGCGTTCCGCGACGTCAAGGAGCTTCCACCCACCGACCTTGCCATTCTCGTAGTGCCTGCCGCCCTGTGTCCCGACTACGTGGAAGTGCTGGCTTCCGAGAAGAACGTGCGTGCCTTCATCATCATCTCAGCTGGTTTCGGCGAGGAGACTGAGGCAGGCGCCGCCCTTGAGCAACGTATCCTCGACACCTGCGAGCGCTACGGCGCCGCCCTCATCGGACCGAACTGCATAGGTTTGCTGAATGCCCACCACCACAGCGTGTTCACCAAGCCTATCCCTCGCCTGACACCCGAAGGGGCCGACTTCATCAGCGGCAGTGGAGCCACAGCGGTGTTCATTCTCGAATCGGCCGTTACCAAAGGACTGGCATTTAACTCCGTGTGGAGCGTGGGCAATGGCAAGCAGATAGGCATTGAGGACGTGCTGCAATACATGGACGAGCACTTCAACCCTGCCACCGACTCGCACGTCAAGTTGCTGTACATCGAAAACATTGCCAACCCCGACAAGCTCCTCTTCCACGCCCGTTCACTCATCCGCAAGGGCTGTCGCATTGCCGCCATCAAGGCAGGTTCCAGCGAGAGCGGCAGCCGCGCAGCCTCCAGCCATACGGGTGCCATCGCCACCAGCGACAGCGCCGTCGAAGCCCTTTTCCGCAAGGCAGGCATCGTGCGCTGCTTCTCACGCGAGGAACTGACCACCGTGGGCTCCATCTTCATGCTGCCTGAACTGAAGGGAAAGAACTTCGCCATCGTCACCCATGCGGGAGGCCCAGGCGTCATGCTTACCGATGCCCTTTCGAAGGGTGGCCTCTGCGTGCCCAAACTCGAAGGCCCCGACGTGGAAGAATTGAAAACGAAACTTTTCCCAGGTGCTGCCGTTAGCAACCCCATCGACATCCTTGCCACAGGAACACCTGAGCAATTGGGCATCGCCATCGACTACTGCGAAAACCGCTTCAAGAAGATCGATGCCATCTTCGTCATCTTCGGCACACCCGGGCTTGTCACCCTCTACGAGGCCTACGACGTGCTTCACCAGAAGATTCTCGAATGCCACAAGCCCATCTTCCCCATCCTCCCCTGCCTCCACACCGCAGGCCCCGAGGTGGAGGAATTCCTCAAGAAGGGGCACGTGAACTTCAGCGACGAGGTGACGCTGGCCACAGCGCTCACGCAAATCATGAAGACCCCCGCTCCCGCTCCGCCAGAAGTTGAGCTCTACGGTGTCGATATCATGCGCATTCGCAGCATCATCGACTCCGTAAAAGACGACGGCTATCTCCCACCCGACCAGGTACGCGAGCTGCTCGTTTCAGCCGGCATCCCCTTGGTGCCCGAGAAAGTTTCCAACCAAAAAGACGAACTCATTCAATTTGCCGAGCAGGTGGGATATCCCGTTGTAGCTAAAGTGGTAGGCCCGATTCACAAAAGTGACGTTGGAGGTGTGGTGCTCAACATCCACAGTAAAGAACACCTTGCATTGGAGTTTGACCGCCTGATGGAAATCGAGGACGCACGCGGCGTAATGGTGCAGAAAATGCTAAGCGGCACAGAATTGTTCATCGGCGCCAAGTATGAGCCTCGCTTCGGGCACGTTGTGCTGTGTGGTTTGGGAGGCATATTCGTCGAGGTATTGAAAGACGTAAGCAGCGGCCTCGCCCCCCTATCCTATGCCGAAACCTACTCCATGATTCACTCCCTGCGCGGCTATCGCATCATCAGCGGTACACGTGGGCAGCAGGGAATCAACGAGCAGCGGTATGCCGAAATCATTGTCCGCCTCTCCACCTTGCTCCGCTTCGCCACCGAAATCAAGGAAATCGACATCAACCCTCTGCTGGCTTCTGCCGACGACGTCACAGCTGTCGATGCCCGCATACTCATCGTAAAATCAAGCGCTTGATATCTCCATTCCAACCGCTTATAACTGTTGTTCAAACCCCTTGAAAATATTCTTAACTCAATCTTTCCTCCCTCCATGAAAACCGTCATCCGTCTCGTCACGCTTCTCTTGCTCTTCTGCGTCACATCGAAAGTCGCTTTGGCGCAGGAAACTTTTAAGAACCCCGTGATACCTCACAACTGCCCCGACCCTACGGTGCTCGATGACCGAGCACGGACGGGCTGGTTCTATGCCTACAGCACTGCAGCCAGCCATGCTGAATGTACTGGCGACCGTTCGGCACGCGGCTCTGTCACACTGCCTGTCTATCGCTCCAAGGATCTTATTAACTGGGAATTCGTGGGTGACGGCTTTGCCGGCGTGGGCATGCCTTCGTGGCGTCAAGGAGCACGGCTTTGGGCTCCTGACATCAACTACGTCGACGGGCACTACCTATTATATTATGCAATGGGCGTGTGGGGCGATCTCATTGCCTCAGCCAGCGGTGTCGCCGTCAGCGACAGCCCTACAGGGCCGTTCATAGATCACGGGCTACTGGTCGATTACGAGACCGTCGGCGTTAAGAACAGCATTGACCCCAACCTTTTCATCGATCACGGCAAGAAATATCTCATCTGGGGCAGCCTCGGCAAGGGCTCTGGTGTCTGGGGCATCCGACTCAGCAAGGATGGTCTCTCCATTAAGAAAGGTGCAAAACCCGTACAGCTCGGTGCAGACAACATGGAAGGAGCTTACATGATACGACGTGGGCGATGGTGCTACCTCTTCACCTCGCGAGGCAGCTGCTGTGAAGGTGCCCGCAGCACCTATCATGTCCTCGTTGCCCGTTCACGCAAACCCCTCGGTAAGTTTGTGGGACGAGAAGGCGAGTCGCTGCTGGCGCACGACTATCCCAACGTCATCCTCAGCGGCACTGCCGACAGCCTTTTTGTCGGCACAGGCCACAATGCACAAATTATCCCCGATGATGCTGGACAAGACTGGATGTTTTACCATACATTCTGGCGTCGTAACGGCTACAGAGGACGTATGATGAACCTCGATCGCATTGTCTGGAGCGACGACGGCTGGCCCGCTTTCCCTGGCGGCCATCCCACCGTCGAGCAGCAGAAGCCCGTCATCAATCATTGATTCATATTATTTATTCCATTTTTATTATTAACCCTTTAAATTTTAGTATCATGGCATTCAACATTCAAGATTTCATCACGAGTCAAGTGGCATCGGCAGTAGGAAGCGTTGACGTTCCCTCAAATGCCAAGAACCAAGTACTCAACGGCCTCACCGATTCTATCCTCGGCAGCCTCACACAGACAGCCACTAAGGCAGGTGGCATCGACCAGCTAAAAGGCCTTCTCACAGGCACCACGTCCGCAGCTGCCAGCCCCATCACGGCATTGGCAACAAACATGTTCAGCAAGAACATCCTTTCGTCGCTCGGCTTAGGCGCAGTGACCAACAGCGCGCTTACAGGACTCATCCCCAACATCGTCGGCAAGTTGAGTGGCATCCTTAAGGATCAGGACGGCGACGGTGATGTTGATTTCAACGACATCCTCATCACTCTCGGTGTAGGCGGCAAGAAGTCTAGCGGTTCTTCTGCAGCAGGCTCCATCTTAGGCTCCGCAGCAAAGAGCATCCTCGGCTCCATTCTGGGAAAGAAGTAACGAAAAGGGTACAAGCCCCAAAACAGATCCATCTATTACAACTCAGGCCGTAATCGTCGTATTACGGCTTGATTCTTTCTTTCTTCACCTTCACGGTGCCATCGGAGAAGTAGAGGCGTACGATATAAATCCCATGTGAGGGAATTGAGATTTGACGGCCATTGAGATCAAAATACTCCGTGCGAATAACGGAGGGGACGTCACGTGGTGTGCGGACTGCCAGTTCAGGGTCATCAGTGATGCGGAGTATGCCCGACGCTGAAAGGTCAGTGATATCCCAATAAAGACTATCTGGCAGAGGGTCGAGACAGAGTTCTTCAATGTTTGCATCAGTTTGCGTGGCTGTCCAAAGCTGAAATTCCTTACCGACAGCAAGGCCACTGATACCCTCACGTACTTTTACCACCAGCCGCCCATTAAGAATAAACTGGCCTATGTTTGTCAGCTTCGTGTAGAGGCTTTGGCTAGAAAGATAGAACTGCAATGTGGCCCCTTGGCTGACAGTAACATTCTGTCCGCCAAAATCGAGCGTGCCACTCATGGAGTTTTCCTTTACACCAGGTCGGAGCAATCCACCGTTATTTACTATTACCGTTCCACCCAGCCGTCCAGCACCCGTGAGGGCAGCACCGCTTTTGACGGTAAGCTGTCCAGAGCCGGTCATGGGCTTGGTAGCCTTGCTGTTGTTAAGACATAGAGTGCCCTCGCTGATGGTGTTGGTGCCTGTATTATCGCTCCCTTGTCCTGTCAGTGTCATGGTACCACTGCCCACCTTCTCAAAGCGTGTGCCGTTGCCCGTAATGCTGCCCCCAAACTCAAAGTCGGTATCCAACGTACCCACCTGCCAAGCGTTAGCTCCGCTGGAGGAACTGCTGAGCGAGCAGGAGCCACCAAGACGGCCTGTACCTGTGACAGCTCCTATCTTGAAGGTCCTGCCTGTGCTTTGCACCTCAATACCGCTGGCAATGTTCATCGTGCCTTTTGGCATGCCCTTGGCATTATTGAAACAGAAACGTCCGTCAGCACTGACGCCCGTGGGCTTCAATGTGCCTTCGAAAGCCGACCAGTCGCCATTGAAGGCGGCTCGGGTGGCATACCAATCGTTACCCTTCACAAGTGGATAATAAACTGTAATTGTACCGCCACCCGTAAGGCGGTTGCCGTACGTACCACGATCGGCATAGCAGTTCAACGTAGCCGACTTTCCAGCTGGGACGATGATAGGAGTGGAAGAATCTCCCGTGAAGTTAAGCGTTCCACCCTGTAGCTCCACCGCTGCAGCAGGAGAGGTACACGATGCTTCCACCGTTCCTGCTGCCACAACCAGCTTGCTGAGTGCCGTACTATTCGTCTTCAGCTTAAGCCAACCATTGCCACGTTTGGTAAGGAGGGTGCCTGTAAATACTTTATCCATGACAAAGTCGGCACTATTATTGATAACCCCTCCTGCTTCACCCTGCACCTTAATAGGACTTCCCATCTCAATAGCCGCAGTGGTCTGTAACGTGGCTCCATCCTCTATAATAAAGCTGTTGGCATTGGTGGTCATACCACCCAAATTTCCCGTTTCACTGTATTGATTCGACAGTTTGCTAACGCGTACAATACCTCCACTGATGCGTGTACCACCCGTATAGCTGTTTTCGCCACTAACGGTGAGGGTGCCCGCGCCACGCTTGATGAGTTTCGAGCTGCCAGCAAGATTGCCACTACCACCGAGGATATAAGACTGGGTGTTATCGAAGAGCACCGTATCAGCAATTATCTCGCCTTTCAGGTTGACGTTGTAATTCTGTGCTGCATCGGTAAAGCGAACATTATCGCCTGCCACAAAAACATCGGATGTCCCATCGTCGAGTATGAAATTAGCCGTTTGGGCGAAGTCCCACGTGCTTCCCTCAGCACCTGTCCATTCGACGGTAGCTGCGTCGCGCACACCGCTGACGACCAATGAGAGTAGCCCGTCGGCATAGCTCAGTTTAGCGTTGGCTCCACTAAGCCCTTCTAACTTGATGCTACTAATGTCACCCACTATCTGCGGCACGCGGATAAGCGGATAACGTCCAGGGGCAAGCTTAGACGGGTCAATATTCTCGTAATCACCCAAAGACACAAACTCAAAGACGGGTGTAGTATATTGAGGAGCTGTAGAATTATTGGTTGTCCGCAGCGTCAGCACTTTGGCAACAGCAAAGCTATCACTTTCCTGCGACAGGGAAAAGAGACGGAAACGGATACGGGCACCAAAGGCCAGCGTCAGACTATCCATTGTCATGCTTGCCGGGCAAATACATTTAATCAAATCATTTTCGGGTATCAGCGTAGAGCCGTATTCCATCGTGACGCTCCGTCCGAAATCGATTTCACCAATAAGAGTGGAAAAACGGTTGACCCATACACGGCTATTGGGCAGTGAGCCGACGAAGTTGACGGTACCCGCCCAAATATCGGTATTGCCGCTATGTGAGTGCTCGCCCGTGTTCAAATAAAGAGAACCGTCGCCCTGCTTGACAAGACGTGTTGAGCCGGAAAGATGTCCGTCAAGCACGTGAGAATAAGCCTCACGGTTGATCTTATTGTTGTCGTTGTTGCCCTGCACCCAGGTTGGTGCATTAACAGTAACAGTGGCCGGCTGTGCACCTTCGACGATAGAGGCTTTCATATCGCCCATCGTGCAGAGGATGACATGCTGGCCGTTGTACTCTTTACCTATCGTACCCCCATCAGGAATCTCCGTTCGGCCTGTCATCGTCAAGGGGGGCGGAGCGACTGTCATCCCCTCTAATTGGCCAAGGAAATAACTGGCATGGGGGGGCTGGTTGTAGCCGCACATCTGCCACACCATAGCTTGACGGTACTGATGGTCGTGCCAAAGGGTGTAGTTACGCCAAGGAGTGTAGTCGGTGGTAGTGTAGATGCGAAGCGCCTTGTTGTCAGTAGTCCGAAGGACGAGCTCCTCACGCCAGTCGCCAAGAATATCGCCCTGTGCCGAAGGAGTGTTTTTCGTCCAATTGCAAAGCTTGGTACCCGATGTGGAGAAGATGGAGCCGCGACCATGTTTCCAAATGACAGCATTTCCCTCAGTGGCATCGCCATCAAGCGACTCCTCGCAGAGGTCACCATCCCAATAAATCCGGAAGTTCTGTGTAATGCCTCCCTTGTCGGTACTAACAATGGCGTCAGAAGCAAGGCTGATGATACCCGCCGAATGTCCGCTGACGCCCTGCGAACCGAGCCACTGATTGGAGAAGTTGCCAGCCATGGCACGGCCATCGTCGCGTGTGCTCACCTCTCTGAAATAGATTTTGGAGGTGGTGGCATCGCGGTAGTTATTGTTGGGACTAGTCTCGTTGCAGGCAAAAATCTCCTGTCCATGGCGATAAGGGTCGAGGTCGGAACAGTGGATGGCATCGCCGTGGCCAAGACCGGTGGTGGAGAGACCCTTACCATTATCGTCTATGACCATGCTGCCATAAACAATTTCATCACGTCCATCCCAATCCACATCTGCCACCATGTAATTGTGGTTGCCTTGTCCATACCAGCTGCCATCAAGTCCATCGCTCTTCCACTCCCAACGTTTAATTAGTTTGTGGGTCTCAGGATTGACATCGAATGCTGCGAAATGGTGCTTGGTGTAGATACCGCGAGCCAAGAAAATGCTGGCGTGGCGCCCGTCAAAGAAGGGCGCGCCGAAAAAGTATTTCGATGAACGGTGCCCATAGCCATCACCCCAGTCAGAGGCATTGCCGCGAGGCAAAGGGAAATCGACATAGGGACGGCTGTCGCTAGTGCCGATGGGATAGGGTTTTCCTGTAGCGCCTTCCAAATAAATAAGATATTCGGCACCCTCGTGCGTATAGGCCATGTTGCCGTCATCATGGTTGACGGAGCCTCGACTGTTGTAGGTGGCACTACCAATGAGTTGCTGCTTCATCTCGTCGCCATCACGATAATGGATAATCATGTTATCGGCTCCACGCAGCAAAACCTCTGCTTTGCCGTCACCGTCCCAATCATAGGCCACGACGTTGATTTCCACACTGCTGCCGCTGACCATATTGGGGCCGGCGTCGATGTACCAGAGACGAGTGCCATCGAGACGGTAAGCCTCAAGCATGGTGTAGTTCGTACCATTGACGGGATAGCCCTTGTCGGCATCGGTTTGGTTGATGCGCTTGAGTAAGAGCTCACTAACGCCATCGCCATCGAGGTCGCCCAACGAGACATCGTTGGCCGCATATTCCGACGTAACATCTGCACCGTTTCGGCTCAGCACAGGCTGCAGAGGGATTTCAAGGTATTGTCGTGCCCAAGGAGTAACAGCAGCACAGGGTGTCTGCTCCACGCCACGAACAACAGCGCAGACTGTATATTGGCTACTCGTAGTTCCAGAAGCGTCCACATAGTTGCTGACCGACAGAGGGTCGGCATTCAACTTCACCCCATCACGATATAAGTTATATTTCGTGTCGTAGTACTCCTCGCCAAAGATACGCCATGACGTGAAAACGCCCGAGGAAGTTTTCACAGCCACCAGCCCACGGTCAAGCTTGTCCGTCACGCGCTGAGCCTGTGCTGAAAATACAATCAGCACTTGGCAACACAAAGCCACTAGCAACGTTTTCCAGAAATCAAGACGCATAGTTTTTATTTCATTTCGTCCAGCATGGCCTTCAGTTCATCTCGGACGTACTTCAGCCGTTCGACAATCTCCGACGTTTCCACCACCACGCTCTTGGAACTTTTAAGTCGTTCTTTGGCACCACTGATCGTCAATCCCTTGTCTTTCACCAGATGGCTTATCAGCTTCAGCAGTTCAATATCGCTTTTCGTGTATTGTCTGACACCGCTTGGAGTTTTTCTTGGGTTCAATTCATCAAATTGTTTTTCCCAGTACCGCAACGTCGATTCAGGCACACCCACAATTGCAGCCGTCTCCTTAATGGAGTAGTAAAGTTTCAGGTCCTTTTCCATATCAATCCAACATTCTTCCATGGTTTTCAGCCAAACGAACAATCTCCTCATAGTGCTCGGCATCAAGATCCATAAAGTAGAAATTCACGGGATTGACCTTCTGCCCACGCTGCACCACTTCGTAGTGGACGTGAGGTCCTGTGCTTTTACCCGTGCAGCCAGAAAGGGCTATCAGTTCCCCCCGCTTCACCTTCTGACCCACACGACTGCGGTAACTGCTCAGATGGCAGTAACGGGTACGATAACCGTAACCATGGTCAATCTCCACTGTCATACCATACCCTTGCTCCCAATCCGTGCTGACCACCGTGCCGTCGGCTGTGGCAAAGACGGGCGTGCCTGTGTCACAAGTAAAGTCCATGCCATAGTGGAAGCGAATGGTGCCATAGACGGGGTCGATGCGCGAGCCGTAGCCCGATGCCGTGTGTTTGAGGTCATTGTTGGAAATCGGCTGGATAGCAGGCAGATGGTCTAACATATCCTCGTGATTCTTAAAGAAATTCACCACTTGATTAAACGATTCCGACTGAATATAGAGCCGCTTCGTCAGAATATCCATCTTCTGCGTCACGTTCACCACCAGCCCGGCATCGTCCAGCGATTCCAGCGCCTCGTAACGGTTGGTCCCGCTGTACCCTGCGCTGCGCACTTTGTCCGACACAGGGTCAGCCATGAGCAGCACACGATAAAGGTTGTCGTCGCGCTGCTGGATGTCGCTCATCACATCCATTGCCTCGTCCATCCGGCGTGACAGAATGGTGTATTGCGTCAGCAATGCAGCATTCTCCTGCTGCAAATGGCGGATGGTACGTGAGGAGCCAAACAGTAGATGCGAAGCTACTGCTGCAAGCGCCATCAACAACACCGTCCACAACACGCGTCGGACAGTCAGTTTATGTTTGTTTTCACTCATTGTTCACTATTTTTATGGGCATGATTACCGATTTTTCGGTAAACATGCGACAAAATTACGGAAACCTCACTATCTTTGCAAACTTTTTCAGTATATTTTGCATTATACACTCATGACAGCTAACGAAATTCGTGAATCATTTAAGTCCTTCTTTGCATCGAAAGGACATCAGATTGTGCCTTCGGCACCCATGGTTATCAAGGACGACCCCACGCTCATGTTCACCAATGCGGGCATGAATCAGTTCAAGGACATCATTCTCGGCAATACCGTACCGCAGTACCGTCGTGTAGCCGATTCTCAAAAGTGTCTCCGCGCCAGCGGCAAGCATAACGACCTGGAAGAGGTCGGCCACGACACCTATCATCATACTATGTTTGAAATGCTCGGCAACTGGTCGTTTGGCGACTATTTCAAGAAGGAGGCCATCGACTGGGCATGGGAATACCTCGTCGATGTGCTTCACCTCAACCCTGCTGACCTCTACGCCACTGTTTTCGAAGGCAGCCCCTCCGAAGGTATTGAACGCGACAACGAAGCAGCCTCCTTCTGGGAGCGCCACCTGCCGAAGGATCACATCCTCAACGGCAACAAGCACGATAATTTCTGGCAGATGGGCGACACTGGTCCCTGCGGTCCATGCTCCGAAATCCACATGGACAGCCGTTCTGCTGCCGAGAAGGCTGCCGTCCCTGGCGCCTCGCTCGTTAACAAGGATCATCCGCAAGTCATTGAAATCTGGAATATCGTCTTCATGCAGTACGATCGTAAGGCCGACGGCACCCTCGCTCCCCTACCCGCCAAGGTCATTGACACGGGCATGGGCTTCGAGCGCCTTGTCCGCACCCTTCAGGGCAAGACCAGCAACTACGACACCGATGTCTTCCAGCCGCTCATCCATACCATTGAGCAGCTTTCAGGAATGAAGTACACGCTGGAAAATCCGGCACAGCCAACGATTCCTGAAGACCAGGAAAAGACCAACATCGCCATGCGCGTTGTGGCTGACCACGTCCGCACCATCGCTTTCTCTGTGGCTGATGGTCAGCTTCCTGGTAATGCCAAGGCAGGCTATGTCATCCGTCGCATCCTGCGCCGTGCCGTCCGCTACGGCTACACCTTCCTCGGCCAGCGCCAGGCTTTCATGTATCGTCTCATCCCCACCCTTATCGCCAGCATGGGCGATGCCTATCCTGAGCTAAAAGCCCAGCAGACACTGATTGAGCGCGTTATCCGTGAGGAGGAGGAAGCTTTCCTCCGCACCCTCGATACTGGCATCCGTCTCCTCGATCGACTTATCGCTGACGCCCGTCAGAGTGGACGTACTGTCGTTAGCGGTGTGGAAGCCTTCACCCTCTATGACACCTACGGCTTTCCGCTCGACCTCACCGAGCTTATTCTTCGCGAAAACGGCCTCACGGCTGACATTGACGAGTTCAACGCCGAAATGAGAAAACAAAAAGAACGCGCGCGTAATGCTGCACATAGCGACCTTGGCGACTGGGTTGTCTTGCGCGAAGGCGAGACAAAGTTTGTAGGCTACGACACGACTGAACACGATTGTCACATCTTGCGCTACCGTCGCGTCACCCAGAAGAACCGCTCCTATTGGCAGATTGTCCTCGACGTCACTCCCTTCTATGCCGAATCCGGTGGTCAGGTTGGCGACATCGGCGTCCTCGTTTGCGACGACGGCAACGACCATCCCGTCACCATCAATATTACCGACACCAAGAAGGAGAATGGCCTTACCGTCCACATCACCTCCGACGACCTCACTACCCTGCCCCTTGACAGCGACTGGATGGCTTGCGTCGATACCGACAAACGCGCAGCCACAGCAGCCAACCACTCCTGTACCCACCTTCTTGACGAAGCCCTGCGCACCGTCCTCGGCTCTCACGTGGAGCAGCGCGGCTCGCTCGTTAACGCTGAAGGCCTCCGCTTCGACTTCAGCCACTTCCAAAAGGTTACTCCCGAGGAAATCCGTCAGGTAGAACATCTTGTCAACGCCAAGATCCGTGCCAACGTCCCCCTTACCGACTATCGCGACCTCCCCATTGACCAAGCCCGCGAACTTGGTGCCATTGCCCTCTTCGGCGAAAAATACGGCGACAAGGTTCGTGTCGTCCAGTTCGGCACCAGCGTTGAGTTCTGTGGTGGTACCCACGTCAGCGCTACCGGTCAGATAGGAATGATGAAAATCATTTCCGAAAGCAGCGTTGCCGCTGGTGTACGCCGCATCGAGGCAGTCACTGGTGCCCTTGTGGAGGAAGTGCTTGACCGTTTCCAGGACGAGATTGATTCTCTGCGTCAACTCTTCACGGGTGCGCACGACCTGCGTACCGCTATCACAAAGGTGCTCGACGAGCACAGCGCGCTCAAGCGTCAAGTGGAGGAAGCCCAGCACGAGCGTGCTATGGCCCTTGCCGACGAACTGGCACAGAAAGCTACTGTCACTCCGAGCGGAGTTCGCATCGTCACAGCCCGCTTGCCCTTCGCAGCCGATGTAGTCAAGGATATTGTCTTCCGCCTGCGCAACCAAAACCCCGAAAGCACCCTCGTGGTTGTCGGTTCAGTTTTCGAAGGCAAGCCCATGCTTACCGTTAGCGCGTCCGACGACCTTGTTCAACAGCAAGGCATCCACGCTGGGCAACTTGTGCGCGAAGCTGCTAAGCTCATCCAAGGCGGTGGAGGCGGACAACCCCACTTTGCCACAGCCGGAGGCAAGAACCCCGATGCCCTGCCCGCTGCCATTGACAAGGTGGTCGAACTGGCAGGGGTTTAAGCCCCAAAAGCCCGTTTTGTGTTAAAAACATGTTAAAGAACATATTTTTTCGCCATTTTATTTGGTGGCAATAAAAAATACCCCTACCTTTGCACCGTGTTTTTCATGGTATTAGATTTTTAAAGTTGAAAGATTGGTCGTCGGGATGACGACCTTCTTTTTTATGCACACTTTTTTAAGAACAAAAATACAATGAAAAGATTAGGATTTTTCTTGGAAATGCGCTGCCGCGCGGAAAAACTGGCATACATCATCTGCTGACTGATCCAAACCAAGAAATGCCACGCAAAATGGATTGCGTGTTAATGCGAACAAGATCAACAAGACACTTCCCCCTCCTTAAAAAAGCATCGACAATCTGACATAAAAATGATTGCCATGTCGGAAACATTTTGTATCTTTGCATCGTCAAAGTGACAATGCAGAGGCTAGGAGAAAATGGGTTCTACTCCCTTCCGAAGCATAAAAGTAAAATAGAACCCTCATTTAAATCTCATCAATATGAAAAAAGCTTTAATATGTACGATGCTTCTTTGTGGTATTGCCATAATCAGCACCAGTTGTGAAAAAGAACCCACCGTCAATCCCGAGGTTGAAAATGGAACTATGGCGGTCGGAAATGAAACCGTCAACATCACCACTGCCAACGCAGTCAATTTCAACCAGAAAAATGCCATCGTCCTAGCCTCAAAGGCAATGACCGCTGCTGATAACAAGGGAATTGCTGTGATTTTCGACGGTAACATCGTCCCTGGCACCTATCAGATGTCCGACTCCAAAGCGGGTAATCCTCGTGTGGTAGGGCTAAGAAACTTCAATCTGGGCGAACTGCAGTTCGTATTTGATGCTGACAGCATCTTTTTCGGAGATGTTTATTACTGGACCAGCGGCGAACTCTCCATCACCGAGAACAAAGGCATTTACACCGTCATTTTGTCACAATGCACCGCGTCAAACGCAAACCATGCCAACATCAGCCTCTCCGTCAACTTCAATGACGTATTGCAACCCTTCATCATTCACAAAGACAACAAGTTTGTCATTGACGGATTTGCGAGCCCTATCGGCCTTGCCGGCATTACTTCCATTGGAGGAATGAACAGCATCGGTGAATATGCAGGTGTCCATTCCATGTTGTTCATGTCTGCCAATCACAAGAGGTCATTTATTGTCAGTTTCGTAGGAAATGAAACCGTCGATGGCGAATACCAGCTGGGTTATTTATTCACCCCATACCTACCGATTCTACCCTGTGTCCACGTCGCAACTGACTTTGATTTCTGGACCCTCACACCCCAAACCGGTTATGTCGCCAAGAGTGGCACTTTGAAGATTGTCACCAATGAAGATGGAACAAAGACGGTCACCATGAGAAATCTCAAGTTGAAGAACGTGGAACACGACAACGAGTTCTTCTTCCCCATTCTCGACGCCGAGCTCACCTATCATGGCATGATGTATGAGATAGGGCAATAAGGAGAAGGATTTGTCATTTTTGCAAAGATATAGCGCTACGTCAACAACGCTTATTTCTGTGCGCGTAGAGTTTGATTCTATTTTCTCAGCGTTTGATTCTAAAATGACAGCGTTTGATTCTACGCGCGCAGAATCAAACGCTAGCGAAATAGAAGCCGATTCTGTGAAAACAGAAGCTGATTCTACAGAAACAGAAACCCAAACTAACTACTCCACATAGAGCACCAACCCCTTAAGATATTCGCCTTCGGGGTGATAGATGTTGACGGGGTGGTCGGCAGGCTGATGGAGCTGGTGGAGGATGCGCACGCTACGGCCCGACTGGGCTGCAGCAGTGAAGACAGCCGTTCGGAACTGATCTTTATTGACTGCTTGTGAGCAGCTGAAAGTGAAGAGGATTCCCCCTGGACGGATTTTCTGGAACGCTTTGGCATTAAGGCGTCGGTAGCCCTGCAAGGCGTTGTGAAGGGCATCGCGGTGTTTCGCAAAGGCAGGCGGGTCGAGGACGATGAGGTCATAGCCTTCGGCATCGTCACGGCCTGGCATGGTATCCAAGAATCGGAAAGCGTCCTCGGCAAAGGCCTGATGGCGAGGGTCGTCGGGGAAGTTCAACTCGACGTTGGAGCGCGTGATATCAATAGCACGGGCACTGCTATCGACGGAATGGACTAGCGCTGCCCCACCCCGCATGGCATAGAACGAGAAACCACCCGTGTAGCAGAACATATTGAGCACACGACGTCCATGTGCGTAGGTTTCAAGCAAGGCACGGTTGTCGCGCTGATCTACAAAGAAGCCCGTCTTCTGCCCGCCCATCCAATCGACATGGAAGCGGAGGCCGTTTTCATAGGCTACATCGTCGGCTGGCCCACCCAAAAGATAACCGTTCTCGTCATGCAGCCCAGCCTTGTAGGGCAACGTGGTTTCGGACTTATAGTAGATGTTCTCCACCTTGCCGTTCATCACTTCTGCCAACGCCTCTGCAATGGCATGACGGCTAACATGCATACCTACGGAGTGAGCCTGCATGACAGCCGTGCTTCCATAGATGTCGATGACTAGCCCAGGAAGGTCGTCACCCTCACCATGAACAAGGCGGTAGCTATCAGTAAGGCCGAGCGTGCGACGCACATCATAGGCCACACGCAGACGGTGACGCCAGAAAGTTGCGTCGATGGGATCGGCCTCGTGGAACGTGAGAATGCGGACGGCAATGCTGCCAATCTGCACATGTCCCCAACCGAGAAAATCGCCCCCCGCAGAAACCACGCGGACGACATCGCCTTCGTCGGGCTGCCCCTCGATATGATGGATGGCTCCGCTGAACACCCAAGGATGGAACCGACGCAACGACTCCTCCTTTCCTTTCTTTAAGACTACGACCTTATTCATTTTCAGTTTCTTCTTCTAACAATTGAAAGCCTTCGGCTTGGAGACGTTCAAGCTCCTCATAGATGCGTATGCAAGCCCAGGCATCGGTGGCTGCATAAAGTTTCTGGGCATCCGTCAGCACATCAGCTTCCCAGTTGCTGAGCCGCTGCGACTTGGAGATTCTTCGCCCAAAGAGTATTGCAAAGATTTTCTGAAGGCTCTGTGCCTCGAAGCCCAACTGAGCGACATACTGCTGAAGTTCCAGATAACCGCGAGGCTCAAAGTCGCCTGCTGCATGAAGTCGTGCAAAATCGTCGCGTAACGACAATCCAATCTTAATGGGTGACGGCGATTGGAAGAATTGCTTCATGCCCTCCGTGAACCCCGTGCGAGATAGCCGAAAGAGGAAACAGGTATCGACCGTGGAAACTTGCAGAAGCGATACGCCAAACGACTGTCCTCGACGGAACGAAGGCCTTGTCTCTGTGTCAATACCGACGTAGGGTTGGTTGTTCAGGTAGGCAATGGCCTTCTCTGCCTCGCCAGCCGACTGCACCACGATAATCCGTCCGCCAAAGGCGGAAACTTCCAACTCAGCAATCTCGGCCTTGTCAATGTTACGCTTCAGTATCCTCATCATCCAAACTATATTTCACTTCATGTAGAGCGCGCAGGGTATTGACAAGTGTCTGTCCCCAATATGCTGCAAAGTTCTCACGACATTCTACAAGGGCGTCGTTCATCGTTTGATTGACACCCGTCCGGAATAGGCAGACGAAATTCTTGATGTCCTGCCAAATGTCTGCCAAGTCCTCAGAAACTGTCTTGCGAATGGGTGTGTCGCTGTACTTCATATCCGTCACAAAGACATCCAGGTAGTCGTCGCGATTGCCCATCACATCTGCCAGCGTTAGACGAAGCACTTCGTACTCATCCTCCGTAACAAACAGCCCAAGATCCTCATAATCAGCTATTCGCGAGCACTCAGGCAACATAATGCCTTTGAGATAAAGCAACGGAAGCAACTTGAGCAACGTATCAACGAACTCGGCACGTGCAGCACCTTCGCTACGTTCCAGAAAGCTGCAATACTCGGCTGCAACCGTCACAAACTCCACCACATTGCGGTCAAAAATCACTTCCGATTTGGCTGACATCTTCGAATAGCATCTCTAAACAGGGTGCAAATATAACCTATTCGTTTCGATTCCGAAAACAGAAAGTGAAAAAACTGTTATTTTAGTCTAATGCATGATTATTTTTCCCTAACTTTTATCAATTAATCCGCCAGAAAGTGCTACCTTTGCAACCAAATGTGGTTTTTAGAAAATGGCGAAGAAAAAAACGAACAATAAGCCGTCCGCCAAAACGCCAAAGACATCTTGGTTCTCGCGGATGTGGCAAACTCTCACAAGTGACAAAGCGCTGTTCATCACAGGACTTCTGCTTTTGCTGATCAGCCTTTACATGGCGCTCTCATTTGCCTCGTACATCCTCAGCAGCGGAGGCATCGACCAAAGCATCCTTGAGGCTGATGGAGCCGCTGCCGACTATAGCAACATGGGTGGTAAGCGGGGCGCATGGATAGCCGAAGTACTCATCAACCGTAGTTTCGGCGTTACGGCCTGCATCATCCCTGTCCTGCTTGCCGTCTATGGTCTTCAGTTGATGCGCATCCGCAAGGAGGGCTTCAAACTGGTGCGTTGGACCATCATCTGTTGCTCGTTGCTCATTTGGGGGTCGGTGTTCACCAACGTCACCTTCGGCAACCAGACCGAGCACATGAGCTATTACATAGGAGGCTGGCACGGCAAGTTTGTTACTGAATGGCTCACGAACCAGATCGGCTTGACAGGGGTTTTCATCGCCTTGCTTATCACCGCAATCCTTTTCTGTATTTACTTAACCAACGATACCATTACATTTATACGCAAGCTGTTCCATCCGAGTTCGTTCCTACCGGGAAAAGATGAAGAGGAGAAAAGCGTGACATCAGAGGAAGACTACCAGACGAACAAGTTTCAGACTTCAGTTGAAAGTCCGATAAAAGAAGAATCGAGTACCGAGGCATTATCTGACAGTCTGCAGTCTGATAGTCTGCAGTCTATAAAGGAGCCTGTATCCGATGAGGAGGAAGAGGAATTCGTCGAGGGACGCCCCACGAGCGACAAGCCGGGTTTCAATGTTACCGCCGCTTCAGAGACGGAAAAAGTGAAAGCATTGGAGCACGAAGAAGTGGAGAAAGGTCCCTACGACCCGAAAAAAGACCTTTCACGTTACAAATACCCCACGCTTGACTTGCTGAACAAGGGTGGCGATGACATCATTTCCATTGACAAAGAGGAGCAAGACAGAAACTACCACGATATTACCGAGACGCTGCGCTCCTTCGGCATCGAAATCAGCAGTATTAAGGGTACCGTGGGACCTACCATCACGCTCTATGAAATCACGCCTGCCCCAGGCGTCAAAATCAGTCGCATCAAAAATCTTGAAGAAGACATCGCCCTCAGCCTGAAAGCACTTGGTATCCGTATCATTGCTCCCATGCCTGGACGTGGCACCATCGGCATCGAGGTGCCTAACCGCAAGGCTCAAACCGTGTCTATGTACTCCGTGCTTGCCAGCAAGAAGTTCCAGGATTGCGACTACTCCCTCCCCGTTGCCATTGGTAAGACTATCACCAACGAGGTTTTTACCTTCGACCTTGCCAAGGCGCCTCACTTGCTTGTGGCTGGTGCTACAGGACAAGGTAAATCCGTCGGCCTCAACGCCATCATCACCTCGTTGCTTTTCAAGAAACATCCTGCCGAGTTAAAGCTGGTGCTCGTTGACCCGAAAAAGGTGGAACTTAGCATCTATAACACCATCGACCATCACTTCCTTGCGAAGCTTGAGGACGAGGAAGAAGCCATCATTACCGACGTGGACAAGGTCGTCCGTACGCTCAAATCGCTCTGCAAGGAGATGGACGACCGTTACGACCTGCTGAAGGCAGCCGGCGTACGAGGAATCAAGGAATATAATGAGAAATTCAAGAACCGCCAGCTCAATCCCAAGCAGGGACATCGTTTCCTGCCCTATATCGTGGTGGTGATTGACGAATACGGCGACCTTATCATGACAGCCGGTAAAGCCGTCGAACTACCTATTTGTCGCATTGCCCAGTTGGCCCGTGCCGTCGGCATGCACATGATTATTGCTACGCAACGTCCTACGGCCAACATCATCACCGGTACCATCAAAGCCAACTTCCCCACACGTATTGCTTTCAAAGTGATGTCGCCCATCGACTCGCGCGTCATTCTGGAGCGCACAGGAGCCAACAACCTTGTCGGACGCGGCGACATGCTTTATCTTGGTACGGGAGACCCTGTCCGTATCCAATGTGCATTTGTCGATACACCTGAGGTGGAACGTATTGGTGAGTATATTCACAAGCAACAAGGCTATCCGATGGTATTCCCGTTGCCTGAAGTGGTTGAGGAAAGTGAGGGCGGTCCTTCCGATGATTTCGACGCCGGACATCTCGACCCGCTTTTCGAAGAAGCAGCCCAGCTGGTCGTCAGCCGTCAACAAGGTTCCACCAGCACCATCCAGCGCCAGTTTGCCATTGGCTACAACCGCGCCGGACGTATCATGGACCAATTGGAACAGGCAGGTATTGTCGGACCCGCTCAAGGAAGTAAGCCCCGTCAGGTGCTCTGTCAAGATATCCTTGAACTTGCGAGCAAAATTGCCAACTTGAAAGAATAATTCACAATTAAAACATAAGATTATGAAAAAGATCATTATTGCATTTGCAGCACTCTTTTTGAGTATAGCCTCTTTCGCACAAAGCGACAACGAAACCACAGCGCTTCTTGAAAAAGCCATCGCCCAATTTGAAAAAGGTGGTGTGGAACTGAACGGAATTGTCCACTTCGGTGACGGTGCATTTGCCCTTACCATAAAGATGGACCATGAGCGTTTCCATGCAAAAGTGGCTGACTTCGCCCTCTGGTTCGACAAAAAGACCCAGTGGTTCCTGCGTTCTGGCGAGATTTACATCTCCGAACCTTCAGACCAAGAGCAGATGGCTATGAACCCCTACTTGCTCATGAAGAACGCCCAAGAGTATTTCAACATTCGTAGCATAGACAAAATGCAACTTCCCAAAGATGCCGTTGCCGGCTTACAAATCTCGCCCCGCAACTATTCTGAATTGGAAAATGCCAAGTTCTTTTTTGACAAAGACAACCGTCCTGTTTCCCTGAAAGCCACTCTGCAGGGGGGAAACTATGCGGAAGTTGAGTTCACCTCTTTCAAGAATGGCCTTAAGTACAAGGATAGCGATTTTGTTTGCGACCCCAAGAACTTCGATGCCGAAATCATTGACATGAGATAATATGGAAAAAACGAAATGCCTCATCATAGGCTCTGGCCCAGCCGGATATACCGCAGCTATCTATACAGGGCGTGCGAACATCCCCTCCTTACTCTATGAAGGCTTGCAGCCTGGGGGGCAGCTCACCACAACTACGGAAGTGGAAAACTTCCCCGGCTATCCCGAGGGTGTGGATGGTACACAGATGATGGAAGACCTGCGTCGGCAGGCTCTCCGTTTCGGCTGCGAGATGCGTAGTGGTATGGCTGTAAAAGCGGATCTTTCGGAAGCTCCCTATCACGTCACCATCGAAGACGGCACTGTGATTGAAGCCGATACTATCATTATCGCTACTGGCGCTACAGCCAAATACCTCGGGCTAGAGGATGAAAAGAAATACGCCGGCATGGGGGTCAGCGCCTGCGCCACCTGCGACGGATTCTTCTACCGCCGCAAGACCGTTGCCGTAGTGGGCGGCGGCGACACGGCCTGCGAAGAGGCTTCTTATCTGGCCGGATTAGCGGCAAAGGTATATCTCGTTGTACGCAAGAACTACCTCCGCGCCTCGGAAATCATGCAACAGCGTGTGTTTGACAATCCGAAGATTGAAGTTCTCTTTGAGCATAATGTGGAAGGACTCTACGGCACAGACGGCGTAGAGGGTGCCCATCTTGTCAAACGCCTTGGCCAGCCCGACGAGAGCCACTATGACCTTGCCATCGACGGATTGTTCCTTGCTATCGGACATCGTCCTAACAGCGACATCTTCCGTCCCTATGTCAAAACCGACGAGACCGGCTATATCCTCACCGAGGCAGGCACGCCTCGCACGGGAATACCGGGCGTTTTTGCCGCAGGAGATGTCTGTGACCCGCACTACCGCCAAGCCATTATTGCTGCTGGCAGCGGAGCCAAAGCCGGGCTTGAGGTTGACCGTTATCTTTCCGCAAAAGGATTGAAATAAAAAAAACGTCGTCCTTTGAATCTTTTTGGCTGTTTTTTTCGTCTAACATTAGATTCTATAAACATTACTTAAATACAATTCAAAAATGAAGAAACTTTTTCTGGTTGCAGCCCTTTTCTTTGGGTTTGCAGTAAGTGTTTCAGCGCAAGGTCAAATGCCTCCAATTCCCGTTGACCCGCAAGTACGAATCGGCCATCTCGACAACGGCCTTACCTATTACATCCGTCATAACGAGGAGCCTAAAAACCAAGTCCACTTCTACATTGCTCAGAAGGTAGGTTCCATCCTTGAGGAGGAAGATCAGCGCGGTCTTGCCCACTTCCTGGAGCACATGTGCTTCAACGGCAGCGAGCACTTCAAAGGTAATGGTGTGGTGAAGTTCTGCGAGAAAATTGGCGTGCAGTTCGGTGCCGACCTCAATGCCTACACCAGTATTGACGAGACTGTCTATAACATTGACAATGTCCCCACCACTGACCCGATGAACATCGACTCGTGCCTCTACATCCTCTACGACTGGGCCAACGGCCTACTGCTGGCTGACAATGACATCGACCATGAGCGTGGTGTCATCCACGAGGAATGGCGGAGCCGCAACAACGCTCAGATGCGTATGTATGAGCAGCTCCTCCCCAAAATCTATCCGGGCAACCGCTACGGCGAACGCATGCCTATTGGCCTTATGAGCGTAGTGGATAACTTCCCCTACAAAGCGCTGCGTGACTACTACGAGAAGTGGTATCGCCCCGACCAGCAGGGAATCGTTGTCGTGGGTGACATTAACGTGGACGAAGTCGAGGGCAAAATCAAGAAGATTTTCAGCCCCATTGAAATGCCCGAAAATGCAGCCGAACGTTTCTACGTGCCCATTGAAGACAACGATGAGCCCATCATTGCAATGGCCAAGGACAAGGAGATGCAGACGGCTATTACCTATATTTTTAAAAAGCACGAGGCTTTCCCCAACGAAATGAAAGGCGACATGAGCTACCTCATCACCATGTATGCCCTTAATATGGCCGACAATATGATTGCCACCCGTATGAATGAGATTACCATGCAGGCTGAGCCCCCCTTTATTCAGGGACAGATTGGCTTCCACGACGATTTCTTTCTGTCAAAGACCAAGAGTGCTATTTCCGGCGTTGCTGTTACTACGGAAGAGGGACTGACTAAGGGAGCTGCTGCTGTGTATCGCGAGATACTGCGTGCTGTCCGCCACGGCTTTACCGCCAGCGAGTACGAGCGTGCCCGTGCTGAGTATCTCACTCATCTGGAGAGCAGCTACAACGAGCGTGAAAAGACGAAGAGCGTCACTTACTGCAGCCAGTATGTCCGCCACTTCATTGACAACGAGCCCATCCCAGGCATCGAAAACCGCTTCACCCTGATTAACCAGATTGCACCGAATATCCCCGTTGAAGCCATCAACCAGATTCTCGGCCAACTGATGGACGACCATAACCTCGTGGTAGCCTGCATGTTGCCCGACAAGGAGGGTGTCACCTACCCCACCGAAGCCGAACTGGCAAAAGTGCTTGCTGACGTCGAAGCAGAGGAGATTGCTCCCTACGAGGACAAAGTCAGCGACGAACCGCTCATCTCCGCCACGCTGAAGCCCGGTAAGGTGAAGAAGGTTAAAGAGGACAAGTACGGTTATAAGAAGTTCACCCTCTCTAACGGTGCTACCGTCTATCTGAAGCCCACCGACTTCAAGGCTGACGAAATACACATGATGGTTTGGAGCAAGGGTGGTCAATCGCTCTACGACGAAAGTGAATACATCACTCTTGGCCAGTGCGACGATGTGGTGACCCTCGGCGGTGTTGGTAACTTCAGTGCTACTGAACTGCAGAAAGCCCTTGCCGGCAAGAAGGTTTCACTCAACACTTCCATCAGCAGCTACAACGAAAGCATGACTGGACGCACCACACCGAAGGACTTCGAGACGCTGCTCCAACTCACGTGGCTCCGCTTCACCTCTCCGCGTCAGGACATGGAGGCTTACCAGTCATACATCAACCGCAGCAAGGCCTCGTTGCAGAATCAGGAACTCAACCCCATGAGCGCTCTGCAGGATACCATTGCCAGCACACTCTACGACAACAAGCCCCGCTCGCTCCGCATGAAAGCCTGGATGCTCGACGAAATCAACTACGACCGAGCCATGCAGATCTATAAGGAGCGTTTTGCAGGTGCAGCCGACTTTGTTTTCGCCTTCACCGGCAACATTGACGAAGCCACTGCCCTTCCCCTCATCCAGAAATACATCGGAAGCCTGCCGAAGGGAAAGAAGAAGGAAAATTGGAAGGACATGCACATGGACATCAAGCCCGGCAAGATCAGCAACATCTTCGACAAAGAAATGGAAGTGCCACAGGCCACTTATCTGCAGGTGATGGATGGCGACATCGAATACAATTTGAAGAACGAACTCGCCTTTGACTTCGCTGGACAAATCCTTGACATCATCTACACGGAGGAAATCCGCGAAAAGGAAGGCGGCACCTATGGTGTCAGCGTTATGTCACAAATCAACAGAGTGCCGAAGAACCGCGCCACCATGCAGATTGTCTTCCAATGCGACCCCGACCGTCGTGAGTACCTCGGAGGCCGCGTGAAGGAAATCTTGGCTCAGTTTGCTGAGGAAGGTCCTTCGGAGGAGAACTTGGCCAAAGTGAAAGAAGTGACACTAAAGCGCTATCAAGAAAGCCTACGCGATAATGGTTACTGGACCAGTCAACTTATCCACTGGATTGATTCCGGCAAGGACAACGTCACAGACTTCGAGCAGACCGTCAACGGCATCACCGCTGAGGATGTTCGCCTCGCCGTGAAGAACCTTATTGCTCAGGGCAACGACATTGAAATCGTCATGTCGGGCAAAGTCAAGGCCGGTGCTGAGAAAAGCGAATAAGAAAAAAACGAAATATCCCTTTGTTCCACGTCAATGTTTAAACGTTTCGCAACATTACTGAAGGAAATCCGTCAACAGCGCAAGCTCGGCGCTAAGCGACATCCCATGTACCAGAACAACAAGTTCGGCAAATACTTCATGTACATCTTTGCTGCATTCTGGATAGCCTACCTTGTGCTGTTCGGATTCCTGCTCCCCACCATGTTCCGCGAGGAAATGCCCGGCATGGAGCCTTACCATGTTTTAAATAAAGGAATGTGGGTGATTCTTATCCTCGACTTCGGCATGCGCTTCATGGCGCAGAAACTGCCTGCAAGCGAAGTGAAACCCTATGCCCTGCTCCCCGTTCGTAAGCGCGATGTGCTTGACTGCAATCTCCTGCTCAACGGATTCGACACTTACAACTTCATCTGGTTCTTCCTGCTCTTGCCCTTTGGCTGTATGACCCTGTGGAAGTTCTTCGGCCTTGCAGGGCTCATTGGCTTCCTCCTCGGCTACTGGCTTCTCATCGTCGCCAACGGCTATCTTAGCGCCATTTTCCGTACACTCATGAACGAGCACATCCTTTGGACGTTGCTGCCCATTGCGGTCTATGGCGGAATGATTGCCGGAATGGTGGTGCCTTGGAAGCACAATCTCGGCTGGGTAGGCATGGAATGGGGCGAAGGATTTATTCAGTGGGAGCCGCTAGCCTTCCTCGCTGTCATTGCCGTGCTGGCACTGCTGTTTTGGCTGTGCCGTGTGTTGCAACTGAGCATTGTGGATAAGGAGATAGCCCGCACGAAAAGTTCAGGCAGCAAGCTGAAGCATGTCCGCGAGTATAAGTTCCTCGACCGTTTCGGAGAGGTCGGCGAGTTCATGCGCCTTGAAATCAAGCTGCTTACCCGCAACAAAGTGCCCAAGGTTCAATTCCGCACGGGCCTCATCCTGATGGTCATGTTCAGCGTCATGCTCGCCTTTTCGGACGTGTACGACGACAACTTCATGCGTTATTTTATCGCTATCTACAACTTCAGCGTGCTAGGCGTGATGGTGCTTTCGCAGTGCATGATGTTCGAAGGCAACTATCTGGATGGCCTTATGAGCCGCAAGGAAAGCATTCTCTCACTCTTGAAGGCGAAGTACTACCTGCAGTGTGTCATCTGCGTGGTGCCGTTGCTCATTATGATTGCCCCAGTTATCAAGGGCAAGCTCGACGTGCTCGACATGTTTGCAGCGTTCTTTATTACGACGGGATTTGTCTTCTTCATCATGTTCCAGCTGGCTGTCTACAACAAGAGCACCATGAACCTCAACGAGAAGGTGATGGGCCGCAACTCCACCAGCAACTGGTTCCAGACGCTGCTCATTATGGGCGGTTTCTTCCTGCCTGTGATTCTGATTATGGCTCTCAATGCCATTTTCCCAGATAACCACACCTCTGTATGGACAACGCTCTGCATTGGCATCGTCTTTACCCTTGCCCATCCTCTTTGGCTGCGCAACGTCTATAAACGTTTCATGAAGCGTCGCTACACCAATATGGAAGGCTTCCGTGCCTCACGCCCTTAACTTCTTAACGCATAAACCTATAAACTCATAAACATGATCATTTCCATCAACCATCTTCAGAAGAAATTCGGCAGTGTTGTGGCTGCCAATATCGATAGCTACGTCATCGGGCACGGCGACATGGTGGGCCTTGTTGGCAACAACGGTGCCGGCAAGACCACGCTGTTCCGCCTTCTCCTCGACCTCCTCAAGGCCGATGCAGGCAACGTCACCTTCAGCACACAGGACGGCAGCCTCATAGACGCCGATGTCACCTCCACCGAAGACTGGAAACGCCACACAGGTGCCTTCATCGACGAGAGTTTTCTCATCGACTACCTCACACCGGGCGAGTATTTCTCCTTCCTTGGCCGCATGTATGGCATGAGCAAGGACGCCGTGAACGAACGTCTTGAGCATTTCCGTCCCTTCTTCAACGGTGAAATCCTTGGCGAGAAGAAGCTTATTCGTGACTACTCCATGGGTAACAAGCAGAAGATTGGCATTGTCAGCGCTATGCTCCATCAGCCCGAGTTGCTTATCCTCGACGAGCCGTTCAACTTTCTGGACCCCACCAGCCAGTCTATCATCAAGCACCTGCTGGCTGCCTACAACCGCGAGACGGGAGCTACGGTCATCATCTCGTCGCACAACCTCGACCATACCGTAGAAGTCTGCCCGCGCATAGCCCTGCTCGAGCACGGTGTTATCCTTCGCGATTTGGCAAACATCGACGGCTCCGCCAAGACAGAACTCGACAGCTACTTCGAGGCCCCTACCGAAGCTACTGAAACCCTTGAAACGCCAATCGCTCCGGAAGCGCCAGTAGAACCAGAGATTCCTGAAACTCCGGAAGCTCCCGAAAACCTTGAAAACCCTTAACCTCTTATAAACATGTTAACTTTTAGAATCCAATACTACACCCGTTGGGGTGAAGAATTACACCTTAACATCGACGGCAACGAGTACACGATGGACAATGACGGCCATGGTAACTGGTTCGTCACCGTCCCTGCCCCGAAGACGGGAAAGGACACGACGTACATCTATCACGTCACCGAGAACGGCAGCGTCACCCGCCGTGAATGGCGTGCCCATAAACTCGATGTTTCCGCCTCAGACCTTATCATCAACGACTACTGGAAAGACCGCCCCGAAGCACCTTTCTACAGCGAAAACTTCACCCGCATTGTGGGTGCCGACAAGGTCTCGCGCTGGCGTGGCGCCGGTGTTGCCATCCCCGTGTTCTCCCTCCGCAGCAAAAAGAGTTTCGGTATCGGCGAGTTTTCCGACATTCCTTTGATGGTCGATTGGGCTGAGCATACCGGTATGTGCATCATCCAGCTGCTCCCCGTCAACGACACCACTATGACGCGCACGTGGACGGACTCTTATCCCTATAATGCGAACTCCACCTTCGCCCTCCATCCCGCCTACATCAATCTGGAGGCCGTGGGCAAACTGAGCGACAAGGACAAGATGAAGGAGTTCCGCGCCCTGCAAAAAGAGCTGAATGCGCTGCCGCAGATCGACTACGAACGCGTCACTAAGGCGAAGTGGGACTACTTGCGCCTGATTTATGCTGAAAAGGGTGTTTCCACGCTGGCTTCGTCCGCCTTCAAGACGTTCTTTAACGCCAATGCGTATTGGTTGCGTCCCTACGCCGCCTTCTGCTACTTCCGCGACATGTTCGGCACGCCCGACTTCAATAGTTGGAAAGACGTTACCTACAGTCCCGAACTCATTGACAGCCTCGACGGAAATACCGATGTAGCCTTCCACTATTTCATTCAGTATCACCTCCATGTCCAACTGAAGAAAGCCGTCAACTACGCTCATACGCACGGCATCACCCTCAAGGGTGATATTCCCATTGGTATCAGCCGCACGAGCGTTGATGCGTGGGTTTATCCCCACCTCTTCCACATGAACGGACAGGCTGGTGCCCCACCCGATGCCTTTGCCACGGACGGACAGAACTGGGGGTTCCCCACCTACAACTGGGAGGAAATGGCAAAGGACAATTATCTGTGGTTCCGCAACCGTTTCCAGAAGATGAGCGACTACTTCGATGCTTACCGCATCGACCATCTGCTGGGTTTCTTCCGCATCTGGGAGATTCCTATCCGCTATCGCTCGGGACTGCTTGGCCATTTCAATCCCGCCATGCCCTATTCCATGGGAGAGATTTGCTCCCGCCTCGGCATGACCATCGGACAATTGAATGCCCTCTCCACGCTGAACGTCAACCATAAGCCTGAAACTGACGTACTATTCGTTCAAGACGAGTATCACGAAAGCTATTTCCATCCCCGTATTTCGGGCTTCGATGCTCCCTGCTTCGACACACTCAACGAATGGCAGAAAAATGCCTATCGTGAATTGCACGAGGAGTATTTCTATCATCGCCACAACGATTTCTGGCGCAATGAGGCTATGAAGAAGTTGCCCGCCCTTATCGACTGCACCGACATGCTCGTCTGCGGTGAGGACTTGGGCATGATTCCCTCGTGTGTCCCCTCCGTCATGGAAGAGCTGCACATCCTCAGCTTGGAGATTCAGCAGATGCCGAAAGAAATCGGCGTCACCTTTGGCAACCCGGCACACTATCCTTACAACAGCGTTTGCACCACCTCCTCGCACGACATGGCCAACATCCGTGCTTGGTGGGAAGAAGACCGCAAGCTAACGCAGCGTTACTGGAACGAGATGCTTCACCGCCCCGACCCTGCACCCGAGAAGTGCGAGCCGTGGATTTGCGAGGAGATTATCCGCTGCCACATGGCCAGCCCCTCCATGCTGGCTATCCTGCCCTTACAAGATTGGCTGGGTATTGACGAGGAACTGCGTTTCCCCGACCCCTTCGCCGAGCGCATCAACATCCCCGCCAATCCCCGCCACTACTGGCGCTACCGCATGCACCTTTATCTAGAAGATCTCCTGAAAGCCGAGGCTTTCAACAGTCGCGTCAAAGTACTCGCCACACGCAATTCCTAATTATATGACTAGGAATCTGCTCCCTGCCCTGACAGGAATCACCGCATTGACGGCACTGACTGGTTGTGGAGGAAAGACAGCCAAGCCTGACGTCCCGGCCAAGCCCATGAATATCCTTTATATCATGTGCGATGACCATTCATACCAGACCATCAGCGCTTACGACCAGCGGTTTATCCACACGCCCAACATCGACCGTATCGCCGCCGACGGTGTGCGCTTCACCAACAGTTTCGTCGCCAACTCGCTCAGCGGCCCCAGCCGGGCCTGTATGCTCACGGGCAAACACAGCCACGCCAACGGATTTACGGACAACACCGTCACCTTCGACGGCAGTCAGCAGACATTCCCCAAGCTGCTCCAGAAGGCGGGCTACGAAACGGCGATGATTGGCAAGTGGCACCTTGTCAGTCAGCCTACGGGGTTCGACTATTGGGATATTCTCATCGGACAGGGCATGTACTACAATCCCGAGTTCATCTGCAACGGGCAAAAGGTGCAGCGCGAAGGCTATGCCACCAACATCACCACCGACCTCGCCCTCGACTGGCTGGAGAACAAGCACGACAAGGACAAACCCTTCTGCCTGCTGCTCCACCACAAAGCGCCCCACCGCACGTGGATGCCCGACAGTTGCGACATGGAGTTGTTTAGCGATGTAAATTTTCCGTTGCCCGACACGTTCTGGGATGACTACGAAGGGCGCCCCGCCGCTGCAGCCCAGGAGATGCATGTCTTGCAGGACATGGATTTGGTGTATGACCTCAAGCTGGCCGACAAGGAAAATGAAATCCGCAGCGGAAGCCTCGAAGGCTGGGGACGTACCATGTACACCAGCCTTCTCAGCCCCAATCAGAAAGCCTTCTGGGACAAGCATTACAACCCCGTCATCGAAGGCTTCAAGGACAGCTTTATGAGGCAGACAACGAGGCAACGGAGCAACATGTCAACAAGTCAACAAGTCAACGAGTCAACATGTCTGGAGGTCATGTCCCCCGCCAACGGCGGCATGAAAGCCGACAAGCAGAAACTCGCCCAGTGGAAGTACAACCAATACATGCGCGACTACCTGCGTGTCATCACCTCCATCGACCGCAATGTGGGCCGCGTGCTTGACTACTTGGAAAAGAACGGACTGCTCGAAAACACGCTCGTCGTCTATACCTCCGACCAGGGGTTTTACATGGGCGAGCACGGCTGGTTTGACAAACGTTTCATGTACGAAGAGTCCTTCCGCACCCCTCTGCTGATGCGTCTGCCTGGTGGAAAAAAGGGCGACGTTGCCCAACTAGTGCAGAATATCGACTACGCGCCAACCTTCCTGGAGTTGGCGGGCGTTCCCGTTCCCGAGGATATCCAAGGCGAATCGCTTCTTCCTCTCCTGCAAGGCCGTCAGCCAAAGCATTGGCGCAAAGCGCTCTACTACCACTATTACGAATATCCTGCCGAGCATACCGTTCGCCGTCATTACGGCGTACGAGACAACCGCTACAAGCTCATCCACTTTTACCCTGCTACCCTCGACGGCATCAAGGTGAAGGACAACATCGACTGTTGGGAACTCTACGACCTGAAGAACGACCCCAACGAGCTGCATAACATCTACGGCCAGCGCGGCACTGAACGCCTCACCCGCCGTCTCCAGAAAGCCCTTCACGAACTGCAGGTGCAGTACCACGCCCCCGAACTCAATTGGTAACGAGCCATGTCCTCCGTCCTCCCCTTTTCTGCAGCACAGAAGCTAACCAAATCGCAAGCATTCACCACGCTGGTCAAGCCCGTGGGCTCTGCCTGCAACCTGCGCTGCGACTACTGCTACTACCTCGGAAAGGCAGCGCTTTATGGAGGACGCGAGCCCGTGATGGACGATGAGCTGCTAGAGCTTTACATCCGTCAATACATCGACGCTGTCGAACTGCCTGTTGTCACCTTCTGTTGGCACGGGGGCGAGCCGCTGCTGGCAGGGCTTGACTTCTACCGCAAGGCCGTGCAATGGCAGGAACAGTACAAGGGCGACAAACAGATTGAGAATACCTTGCAGACCAACGGCCTGCTCGTCAACGAAGTGTGGTGTCAGTTTTTCCACGACCACCACTTCCTCGTCGGCCTTTCGCTTGACGGCCCCAGGGATTTGCACGATGCCTACCGCCGCGACAAGGGCGGACATCCCACGTTTGAGCGCGTCCTCCGTGCGGCGCAGTTCATGGCCATGTTGGGCGTCGAGTTCAACATCCTCTGCACCGTCAACGCCCGCTCCGCCGGCCGTGGTGCCGAGGTTTACCGCTTCTTGCGCGCCCTCACCCCCTTCATCCAATTCCTGCCCGTGATGGAGTACACCGACGGACAGGGCACGATTGTCCCGCCCCACACCCCCGATGCGCAGCCCACTCTCTACTCCACCCATGCCGCCGACTTCGGACAATTCCTGTGCGACGTCTACGACGAATGGGTGCGCACCGATGTGGGACGCATCTACGTCCAGCTCTTCGACAACACGCTGGCCCAGTGGTGCGGTCAGCCCGCAGCCCTCTGCACCTTGGCAGAAACGTGTGGCGAAGGACTTGCCGTCGAACACAACGGCGATGTCTATTGCTGCGACCATTACGTCTATCCCGCCTACCGCCTCGGCAACATCCGCGAAACGCCCCTGGCTGTCCTCTACCGCCTGCCCGAGCGCTTCCGCTTCGGCACCGGCAAGTTCAGCGCCCTGCCCCGTCTCTGCCAGCGCTGCCGCTGGCTTTTCCTCTGCCATGGAGGCTGCCCCCAGCATCGTTATGCCGACGGCCGCAACAGCCTCTGCAAGGGCTACAAGCAATTCTTTGCCCACACCGAGGCCGACATGCGCGCCATGCGCTCGCTGCTGGAGAAGCAACTCCCTCCCGCCCTCATCATGCAAACAAAGCAATCAACTTATAATAATGTAGTAGTATGAAAAGCAAATATGCGCTCCCCAAAGAAGGCGGTCTCATCGCCTCAACCGTTCCCGAAGACATCGTCTGCCGTTTCGAGAAAATCCCCACACAGGTATTCCCAGGCGAATACGAAGGTGTACAGTACGTAGCCGACAAGATTATCCGTGCCATCGTAGCCCACGAGGCAGCCGGCACCGGCCGTCCCTTCGTGCTCGGCCTCACCACGGGCCACACGCCCCTCGGCCTCTACCGCGAGCTGGTCGTCCGCCACATGGCCGGCAAGGTCAGCTTCCGCAACGTGGAGGTGTATAGCCTCGACGAGTTCTACCCCATCACCCCCGAGCACCAGCAAAGCCGCAACTACCGCATCCACGCGGAGTTCCTCAACCACATCGACATCCTCCCCGAGAACATCCACATCCCCGACGGCACCGTGCCCCTCAGCCAAATCAGCGAGTACTGCCGCCGGTACGGCCACGAGGCCAAGAACAAGATGGACCTCATGATCATCGGCGTGGGCGAACAAGGGCAGATAGGCTTCAACGAGCCCGGCACCTTCTTCCGCTCCAAGACGCGTCTCGTCCAGCTCTCCTTCAACTCCATCAAGACGCAGTCCGAGTTCTTCTCGTCGGTGAACGACGTCCCCAAGATGGCCATCACCATGGGCATCGACACCATCATGAAGGCCAAGCAGATTATCCTCATGGCCTGGGGCGAGGACAAGGCCGAGGTCATCCAGAAGATTGTCGAGGGCAACGTCACCGAGCAGACGCCCGCCAGCATCCTGCAGGAGCACCCCGAGATTGAGGTCGTCACCGACGAAACTGCCGCCTCCTGCCTCACCCGCTACGAGGCGCCGTGGGTCGTGGGCCCCTGCGAGTGGAGCAGCAAGCTCATCCGCAAGGCCGTCATCTGGCTCTGTACCCGTGTGGGCAAGCCCATCCTCAAACTCACCTACCAGGACTACCTCCAGAACTCCCTTGCCCCCATGCTGGACACGCTGGGCAAGCCCTACAGCCAGGTCAACATCGAGGTGTTCAACGACCTTCAGCACACCATCAGCGGTTGGCCAGGCGGCAAGCCCAATGCCGACGACGCCACCCGTCCCGTCAAGTCCACCCCCTTCCCCAAGCGCGTTCTCATCTTCTCGCCCCACCCCGACGACGATGTCATCTCCATGGGCGGCACCTTCTGCCGGCTCATCCAACAAGGCCACGACGTGCACGTCGCCTACGAGACCAGCGGCAACGTCGCCGTCTATGACGACGTCGTCATCCAGAACCTCGACACCGCCCGCGAGATGGGCCTTGGCGACCGCGTGGACGAGATTCGCGCCATCATCAACAGCAAAGTCCCCGGCCAGCCCGAGCCGCGCGAGCTGCTCAACATCAAGGGAGCCATCCGCCGCGCCGAAGCCCGCGCCGCCGACCGCAGCATCGGTCTCGACGACCGCACCAACGTCCACTTCCTCAACCTCCCGTTCTACGAGAGCGGCACCATCAAGAAGGGCGAGATGGGCATGGCCGACATCGACATCATCGTCCGCCTGCTCCGTCAGATTCAACCCCACCAGATCTACGCCGCCGGCGACCTCTCCGACCCGCACGGCACCCACCGCGTCTGCATCGAGGCCGTCCTCGGCGCCCTCGACGTGGTGAAGGACGACCCCTGGATGGCCGAGTGCCACCTCTGGCTCTATCGCGGCGCCTGGCAGGAGTGGCCCCTCGACCAAGTGGACATGGCCGTGCCCCTTAGCCCCGAGGAGCTCATCAAGAAGCGCCAGGCCATCTTCCGCCACCTCTCGCAGAAGGACATCGTGCCCTTCCCCGGCGAGGACCAGCGTGAGTTCTGGCAGCGTGCCGAGGAGCGCACCCAGCACACCGCCCACCTCTACAACCAGCTCGGCCTCCCCGAGTACCAAGCCATCGAGGTCTTCCTCCGTATGAGGTAGCCACCGCGTCGGGCGACGGGCGGCTGCCTGCCCTCGTCAGGAAAAAACCGTGTTTCCAAAAAAAGAAAAAAGGATACAAAGGATACAGGATACAAGGATACGGTTTAATATTTCCTAATGTTGGCATCTCCCAACGAAAGTGCCCCGAAAAAGCGTAACCTTGTAACCTGTAACCTTTTTCAGAAAACAGGAACGGCCGTCGGCCTGTTACATGGCTCCGGGACCATCGCCTTGCCAGACGGCTCCAGGACCGTCGCCTTGCCATGTCTCGCCCTCCTGCGGCACGATGACGGGCGTGGGCTGGCGGAGGTTGTCAAGGATGGGATGGTCGAGGCCTTCGATGACGGACGCCTGCGGCCCGATGACGTCGAGGACAACGATTTCGTTCTGCCCCCGCTTGAGCCAGCAGCCGGGGACGTAGAGCGTCTGCTGCGGACCGATCTCCCAGAAGCGGCCGAGGGCATGGCCGTTAACATAGACCTGGCCCTTGCCCCATGAGCTCATGTCGAGCCATGTGTCGCCCGCGGCAGAGACGGAGAACGTGCCGCGGTAGTAACCGCGCGTGCCAAAGATTTTCACCTCGTCGGCAAACCCCTCGTGGTATTCATCGACGCGACGGCCCGCGAAGCCGTCCAAAGCCCTGATGGCCTGTTCGTAATCGTCGGGGATGGGGTATCGCTCCCAGCCCGAGAGCGTGACGGTCTCGTCGGCATAGTGCAGGGTGACGTCGCCCACAATGCCCTTGAAGTCCTTGATGGCGCGGCCGTAGTTGATGCGGCCGGTGGCCTCAACGAGGATGCGTAGCACATCGCCCCTACGGGTGGGGGGAAGGGTGAGGGTGGTCTCGCGGACACGGCGGTCGAGCCTGCCGACGAAGCGGTCGTTGATGAACACCTGCGCATAGTCGTGGGCATCGAGGGTGAGGGTGCTGGGCACGGGCACCTCGGGCAGGCGGGTGATGTAGTACATCGAGCCCCAGCCGAGGTTGTTGTACTCGAAGGTGAGGTTGTCCGAATTCTCCGTCGTGCAGAGGCCGCCACAGCCGTAGGCCATCGGGGCAAACTCGGTCAGTTCAATCTTGGGGAAGGAGATCACGGGATACATGGCGGGCACGGGAGGAAGTGCCTTGTCGCTGAACTTCTGCAGCATGGCGCGCAGCTCGTCGAACTTGGGCGTGGGGTGGCCCGCCTCGCTGATGGGGGCATCGTAGTCGTAGCTGGTGCAGTCGGGCTGATAGCCTGGGCTGTTGGCGCCCGCCCAGTGGCCGAACGAGGTGCCGCCGTGCACCATGTAGAGGCTGAAGGAGATGTTCTTCTCAAGCATCTCGCGCAGCCCGGCCACCATGTCCTTGGCGTCGCGCGTCTCGTGGGCGCGGCCCCAGTTGTCGAACCATCCGCTCCAGAACTCCGAGCACATGAGGGGCGTGGTGGGGCGCAGCTGCTTGAGACGGCGGAACTGGCTGTCGATGTTGGAGCCTGTGCCGAAGTTCATCGTCCACAGCAGGTCGTCGAGGGCGTTCTGCTCGAAGTTACTGCTCCAGTCACACTGGAAGAGGGGGACGTCCGTCCAGCCCACCTCGCGCAGCACGTCACGCACGGCACTGACGTAGGGTTTGTCGGTGCCATAGCCGCCAAACTCGTTCTCCACCTGCACCATGATGATGGGGCCGCCCTTGGAGAGCTGCAGGTCGGCCAGCTGCCCCGCCAGCGCAGCCTCGAACTTGCGGACGCGGTCCATGAAGTAAGGGTCGAGCGAGCGGAGGTTGATGTCCTCCTTTTTCAGCAGCCACCACGGCAGGCCGCCCATCTCCCACTCGGCGCAGCAGTAAGGCCCCGGGCGGACGATGACGTAGAGTCCGTGCTTCTGGCAGAGCTTCACGAAGGCGCGGACGTCGGCCTGCCCCTCGAAGCAGAACTGGTCAGGCTGCGGCTCATGGAAATTCCAGAAGACGTAGATGCAGATGGTGTTCATGCCCTGCGCCTTGACCATCTGGATGCGATGCTCCCAGTATTCTCGGGGGATGCGGGGGAAGTGCACTTCGCCGGCCTTGACGACGAACGGACGGCCATCGAGGAGGAACGAGCCCTCGCCGACTTCGAACGACTTGCCCATGGGGCTTTTACAACCGACGAGGATAACCAGCGCTGCCGTGAGCAGCAAAAGGGGAATGGAGACTTTGTTTTTCATCATAAGGATTACGCTGAAGATTGGGTATTTTCATGTTCAGAGGTGCAAAAGTAGGGATATAATTTGGTTTTTCAAAACTTTTTGGCTTACTTTGCACGCATAGAAGTATAGAAAGGTATAATGAAAGATTTCACACATCCTGCGGAATATATCCGCCGCGTAGATATCAACCCCCTGTGGGGACGGAAACATATCGTCTGGGAACTGCGCCCCGACGTGAACATCTTGAGCGGTGTGAACGGCATCGGCAAGAGCACCATCATGCGTAAGATGGCGCAGCAGATGGAACACGGCGACCTGCCCAGTGTCACCATCACCTACGAGCCTGCCGAAGCCGATGGCATCCCCTTCGACGTGCTGCACGGAGGCGAGAGCAACGGGCTGGGACGGTTGCTGAGCCGCTATGCCTATTGCAAGGCCGACCGCCAGACGTTCTACCGCGTGGCGGACGAGCTGTTTGCCGTCACCGAGAAAACCATCGTCCGCACCCCCGACGAGATTCTCTTCCGTCAGGACGGCGAGGTGCTGACCACCGACCAGCTATCGTCGGGCGAGCGGCAGATGCTGGGCATCCTGCTCACCGTGCTGGTGCAGGAGGGGAAGCCCTGCGTGCTCTTCATGGACGAGCCGGAGATTTCGCTACACTTCGAATGGCAGGAACGCCTCATCAGCATCATCCGCGAGCTGAATCCCAACGTACAGATTATCCTCTCCACCCACTCCCCAGCCATCATCATGAGCGGCTGGATGGATGCGGTGACCGAGGTGACGGATATAACGGTTTAGTGGTTAAGGGTTAGTGGTTAGCGGTTAAAGATGGCAAAGAAGCTCACGGACAATCTGTCGTCGCTCTATGTGCAGGCTGCCAATAGCCTGCGCCCCAAAACGGCTCGCAAGAAAATTGTGGCCTATGTGGAGAGCTACGACGACGTCCCCTTCTGGAGCCATATCCTCAGCCAGTTCGCCAACGACAAATACTACTTCCAGGTGATGCTCCCCAGCAGCAGCACCCTGGCCAAGGGAAAGAAGGTGGCCATGATGAACCGACTGGGCAACTCGCTGGGCGAGAACATGATATCGTGCGTCGATGCCGACTACGACTACCTGCTGCAAGGCGCTACGTCCACCTCGCGCAAGCTCATCCGCAGCCCCTTCGTCATCCACACCTACGCCTACGCCATCGAGAACTACCAGTGCTACCCCACCACGCTCCACGACGTCTGCGTGCAGGCCACGCTCAACGACCACGAGTACATCAACTTCCCCGCCTTCTTCCGCCTCTACTCCAACATCATCTATCCCCTGTTCATCTGGAACATCTGGTGCTACCGCACGGGGCGCCACTCGGTCTTCTCCATTCAGGACTTCTCCGAGGCCACCCGCCTCAGCCCCGTCAGCTTCAACGTCCCCGTTACATCCCTCGAACAGGTGGCCGGCAAGGTGCGCCGCAAACTGGAATGGCTGAAGAAACGCTTTGCCAAGAACGACGAGCAGATTGAAGCCCTCAAGGCCGAGTTGCTGGGGCTGGGCGTCACCCCCGACAACACCTTCCTCTTCGTACAGGGGCACCACCTGAAGGACAACGTGACGATGAAAATCCTCATCCCCCTCTGTGCACGGCTGCGCCGCGAGCGTGAGGAGGAAATCAAGAACCTCGCCCTCCATAATCAGCAGTTCCAGAACGAGCTCTCGTCGTACCGCCATAGCGGCGAGACTGTGGAGACCATCCTCCGCAAGAACATCCACCCCGAAGCCGTCCCCACCTTCGAGCTCGTCAAGCGCGACATCGAACGCCTCCTGGAAGCCTGCCGCAAGCACGACGAGCGGAAAGCTCAGAAATCACTGGAAGAGCAAGAGCCAGCGAACTTGCCTGATAACCGAGACGCGACGAACGAAGAAAACAGTCAACTGAAGAATGAAAACAACAATAACATCCATCTGTAAACTCAACGAGCATCACACGATGTTCCGCATCGGCGATGCCACCCTGCCCTACTCCGAGCAGCTCCACGCCCTCATGGAGGCCTGCGCCGCCTGGCTCGCGGAACACGAGGGGCAGACACCCCTTTTCCGCCGTTTTTTCCTTAGCGATGCTGCCAACCAGCAGACCGCCTTGGAGCAGGCGCTTGACGGCGTGCCCTTCTGCGCCACGTCCATCGTCCAGCAGCCGCCCCTCGACGGCACCAAGATTGCCCTCTGGCTCTGGAGTGCTTCGGGGCTGACGGCCGAGCAGGGTTGTTTCACCCATAACGGCCTCACCCACTACTGGATGGGCGGCAGCATACCTTATAGCCGTGCCGACATCTCCTCCCTCGATGCCCGTCCCCGTGTCTCCGACAGCGAGCACCAGATGCGCGACCTCTTCGATGCCTGGCGCTGCGAGCTCAAGCCCATGGAGATGAATATTGCCGACAACGGCATACGCACGTGGATATTCGTCCGCGACGTGGACGTCAACTACCGCGGCGTCGTCGACGGACGTCGCAAATACTTCGCCCGCATCGGCCTCACACCCAAGACACACTTCCTTGCCAGCACTGGCATCGAGGGACGCCACGCCCTGCCCGAAGTGCTGGTTCAGATGGACGGCTATGCCGTGCGCGGTCTGCAGAAGGGGCAGGTGCAATACCTCTATGCGAAAGACCACCTCAACTCCACATACGAATACGGCGTCACCTTCGAGCGCGGCACGGCCGTCACCTACGGCGACCGTCGGCACGTCTTCATCAGCGGCACAGCCAGCATCGACGACAAAGGGCGTGTGGTCCACGAAGGCGACGTCTGCGCCCAGACGCTCCGCATGCTGGAGAACATCCGTGCCCTCCTCGCCGAGGCCGACTGCACGCCGAGCGACATCGCCTCTGCCATTGTCTATCTGCGCGATACAGCCGATGCCGAGGTTGTCCGCGCCCTGCTCGCCCAGCAATTGCCCATGCTCAACTACGTCCTCGTCCTTGCCCCCGTCTGCCGCCCCACGTGGCTCGTCGAGATGGAGTGCATCGCCGTGCGTGAAGTCAACCACCCCGAATTTCCTAACTTCTGATATGAAAAAAGTTTTCATTTCCCTCCTGATGGCCGTATCCGCCATCATGGCATCAGCCGAAAGCCACACCCAGTACGTCAACCCCCTTATCGGCACGCAGACCGACGACACCGGCGCCCTCAGCGGCAGCACCTTCCCCGGCGCCTGCTACCCGTTGGGCCTTGTGCAGCTCAGCCCCGACACCGAGAAGTACGTCACTTGGGACCCTTGCTCGGGCTACGACTACGACCGCAACCGCATCTACGGTTTCTCGCACACCCACCTGAGTGGCACGGGCTGCACCGACCTCTTCGACGTCATGCTCATGCCCGTCACGGTGCCGGCGACGACCGCGTATCTGGCGGAAGGAGACTTCTCGCAGACGTTCAGCCACGAGCATGAGACAGCCCGCCCCGGCTACTACGGCGTACGTCTCCTTGAGAGCGGCATCGAAGCCGAGTTCACCGCTACGGCGCACGCCGGCATCCATCGCTACACCTTCCCCAAGGGGACGGAGCAGGCTATCATCGTTGACCTCGACCACAGCAGCTATCGCGGCGAGGATGCCTACTATACCGGCAAGCGCAGCTACGACATCGTCCGTGCCCAGATGCGCATCGTCGACGACCACACCATCGAGGGCTTCCGCCTCATCACCGGCTGGGCACCCCTGCGCCGCGTCTACTTCCGTGCCGAGTTCTCGAAGCCCTTTGCTTGGACACGCCTCGTCGATCGCAAGCGTACTGCCGATGGCACCGTCATCAACGGCCGTTACCTGCGTGCCGCGCTCACGTTCAACCACGACACGGACGACGTGATGGTGAAGGTGGCTATCTCGGCTGTCGATGACGAGGGTGCGCGCCGCAACTTCGCTGCCGAGTGCCGCTCGTGGGACTTCGATGCCTACGTGCAAGCAGCCGACAAGGCTTGGGAAAGCCATCTCGCCAAAGTCGATATCGAAGGCTCTGACGAGCAGAAGGCCATCTTCTACACCGGCCTCTACCACACGCTCATTCAGCCCAACGTCATCAGCGATGTCGACGGGCGCTACGTCGATGCCACCCATCAGGTGCGCCAGCTGCCGCGCGGACAGCACTACTACTCCACCTTCTCCCTCTGGGACACCTTCCGCGCCGCCCATCCCCTCTACAACCTGCTGGAGCCCGAGCTCACGGCCGACTTCGTCCGCAGCATGATTCTCCATCAGCAGGCCTACGGCTATCTGCCCATCTGGACGCTGTGGGGACAGGAAAACTACTGCATGATAGGCAACCACGCCGTGCCCGTGCTCTCGCGCGCTATCCTCACCGGCATCCCCGGCATCGATGTCGAGGCCGCCTACCGCGCCATGGTTGAGAGCTGCACCCAGCCGCACACCAACTCGCCCTTCGACGTCTGGGAACACTTCGGCTACATGCCTGCCGACCTCCAGGGCAACAGCGTGAGCATCACCATGGAGCAGTCGTTCGACGACTGGTGCGTCGCCGCCACCGCCCGCTTCCTCGGGCACGACGACGATACCGCCCGCTTCCAGCGCCGCTCGCTATACTATCGCAACCTCTTCAACCCTGCCAACACCTTCTTCCACCCGAAAGACGCAAAGGGAAACTTCGTGGAGCCCTTCGACCCGCTTGCCTACGATACGCCCTACTTCATCGAAGGTAACGCCTGGCAGTATATGTGGTTCGTGCCTCACGATCCGCGGGGGCTCATCGACTTACTGGGAGGCAACAAGAGCTTCAATGCCAAGCTCGACATGTGCTTTACGCTTGAAAGCGAAGAACGCGACTCGGGTGGCAACGCCTCGGGCTTCATCGGACAGTATGCCCACGGCAACGAGCCCGCCCACCACACCACCTACCTTTATAATTATGCCGGACGCCCTTGGCGTACGCAGGAATTGGTGGATCAAGTGCGCCGCTCGTTCTACAACGCCCGTCCCTGCGGCTATGCCGGTAACGACGATTGCGGGCAGATGTCGGCATGGTACGTCTTCTCCGCCCTCGGCTTCTATCCCTTCAATGCCGGTTCGGACGACTTCGCCATCGGCACGCCACTCTACACCCGCGCCACTCTCCACCTGCCCGGCGGCAACGACTTCACCATCGTCGCTCCCCGCAAGACAGACCGCGCCATCTACATCCGCGACGTCCGCCTGAACGGCAAGCGCCTCGACGGTCTTACCCTCACCCAGCAGCAAATCCTCGCAGGCGGCACCCTCGAGTTCAAGATGTCCCCTAAGCACAAGTAAAGAACGCCCCTTTCACAAGGGCGACTTTCCACATTTGGGTTTTCAAGAAGATTGCTACATGGCTGAGCGATGTAGCAAATAAACAAACGAAAGAATGCAAGCACGGAAAATGACGCTGTCATTTATTTAAACGACCCTGTCATTTATATAAATGACGCCGTCATTTTCCACCAACGCAGTCAATCTCCCAAATAGGAGTTATCATTCCTGATTTCTAATCCTAAAATTCACCGTTTATTCCATGTCCATTCAGTTTGATTTCCGTCCTTCACCCCGTACCGTCACTATCGACGGCGAGGAAGTCCGCCCCCTCTACCCCAAGGCCGTCAACGTCGAGACCATCTCCTTCGATACGCTTGCGAAAGAGATTGAGGCCTCGGCCGGCCCTACCGCCGCCGATGTTAAAGGCGTCATGGAAGCTATCGTAACCTTTGCTGCCCGTCACCTCACCTGCAGCCAACACGTCGAACTTCGTGGCCTCGGCACACTCTCCCTCGGTATCGCCTGCGACAAAGATGCCGAAGGGCATACCCCCCTCATCACCTCTCCCGACCAAGTGAAACCCTCCGACCTCCACGTCAGCCGCGTCAACTTCGATGCCAAGCCCGAGTTCCTCGCCCGCCTTCAGACCACTTTCGAGCCAGCCGTCCAGAAGTTCCCCTCTAATCGCGACTACGCCATCCCCTCGCCCGACGAGCGCCGCGCCCTGCTACGCGATTACCTCACCCAAAACGCCACTATCAACATCCGTCGCTACGCCGCCTTAACCCATCTCCCCACCACACAGGCAACCGCCGAGCTGAAAGCTTTCGCCGCCTCCGGCTTCCTCGTCCCCTCCGGCCCCGCCACCCATCGCATCTACCTCTTAGGCAACGGAGAATTCTGATCTTTTCAGCGAAAAAAGTAGTTTATTTATTTGGTATAACACAGAATAATAAATGAATATGCATTAAAATATGGTTATGGATACTATAATAAAGTTTGAAGATAAAGCAATAGAATTTGCGAGATTACGAGGCTTTACAATTGTTCGTTATATTACAACCGAAAATGGGAAAGAAATATATCAATACACATCGCCTGAGTTACTTCACAAGAAACTTGGGCTCCCTTTGATTATTGCCATAGACAGAAACGGTGAGATTGTAGAAATAAATGATGTGGAATTGCTAATGAGTTACAGGTCTATTCTTTCTAAAAAATTAGTATCACAGGGTAACAATACAATTGGAACTATTTAACCAGTAGGGATATATTGATATAACGCTATCTTCATCTTAAGCTAAAGATAGCATCAATAATTGAGTTTAACAAAAAGAGATGATTGTCAGCGTTGGAGGCCGCCGACAAGGTCGAGGATTTCAGCCGTGATTTTCTGCTGGCGGCTCTTGTTATACTGGAGGGTGAGCTCGTCGAGGAGCTTCTGAGCGTTGTCGGAGGCAATCTGCATGGCAACGGTACGGGCTGCATGCTCAGCCGCATTGGTATCGAGCAAAACAGAGTATATCTTCAGCAGCAGCACCTTGGGCAAAAGAGATTGCAGAATCTCCGCGCCAGAAGGCTCAAGAATGCAGTAGGAATCGGTATCGGGGAGAGATGGTTTAGCGGTTAGCGGTGAGGGGTTAGAGGTCTTGGAAGGACGGGGAAGGACAAGAGGAAGGTAGTTCTCAAACACCGAAGGCTGGGAGGCGGTGGAGGCATAGTGATTATAGACGAGGATAATCTGATCGACTTTGTCATCGACAAAGGACTTGATGAGCCTCTGAGCTAACAAGGCCGCACCTTCGTAGTTCGGGTGCTCAACAAGGGCCTGGTGCTCCAACGTCGTGTCCTCACCTTCCGTAACCACGATGGGGCTGAACCCCATGCGACGGGAAGCATCGGCAATCTTGCGGCCTACGGCATAGAGGTCGATGTCGGCCGTCTGAAAGCCGTGCTCGCGAAGGTTCTTCACAATGGTTGTCAGCTGACGAATGGCATTGGAATTAAAACCTCCGCAGAGGGAGCTGTTCGATGAGAAGGCGACGATAGCCACACGCTTGGCATCGCTCTTGACGGGAAGCGTCTGCGTCGTAAAGCCCTCCTTGTCGGCCACAAGAGCGCTATCGAAGGTTTCCATCACCTGCTGCGAAGCAAGGAGATGGGTAAGGATGGCGTGGAGCTGCGCTTCGTAGGGCTGCATGCCGACAGTAACCTGCTGGGCATGATGAAGCTTGGCTGCCGCCACCATCTTCATGGCGGAGGTAATCTTCAGCGTGTTCCGCACCGAAGCAATTCGCGTCTTAATTTCCTTCAGACTAGCCATTTTGCTCTACGTCTTCCTTAACTTTAATGCGCTGGATAACCTCGGCTGCCACAGACTCGATGATGCGCTGGATGTCGGCGTCGATGCGGCCTGCAGCAAGGGGTTCGAGGGCATCGGCACGATGCATCATGCGCATACGGCTGAGGAACTCCGTCTGGAACTCCTGCACACGGCTGACGGGGATTTCCTTCATCAACCCACGCGTACCGCAATAGAGGATTGCCACCTGCTCGCCCACAGGCATAGGGCTATACTGCGGCTGAATGAGCAGTTGGTTGTTCTTACGTCCCTTGTCGATGGTGAGGCTGGTGACGGTGTCCATATCGCCGGAGAACTTGGTAAACGACTCCAACTCGCGATACTGCGCCTGATCAATCTTAAGTGTGCCTGCCACTTTCTTCATACTCTTCACCTGCGCGCTGCCGCCCACACGGCTGACGCTGATACCGACGTTGATAGCCGGGCGGAAGCCCTGATTGAAAAGGTCGGTTTCCAAGAAAATCTGTCCGTCGGTGATGGAGATGACGTTAGTGGGGATATAAGCGGAAACGTCGCCTGCCTGTGTCTCGATGATGGGCAACGCCGTGAGCGAGCCACCCGGACGCACTCGCCCCTTCAGACTGTCAGGCAAATCGTTCATCTGCTCGGCAACCTCCTGCTGATTGATAATCTTTGCTGCACGCTCCAGCAGACGGCTATGGAGGTAGAAGATGTCGCCCGGATAGGCTTCGCGCCCCGAGGGACGGCGCAGCACCAGTGAAACCTCGCGATAGGCAACTGCCTGCTTGGAGAGGTCGTCATAGACGACGAGAGCGTGACGGCCCGTGTCACGGAAGTACTCACCGATGGCGGCCCCGGCAAAGGGAGCATAGTATTGGAGTGCAGCAGGGTCGGCAGCCGTGGCGCTGACAACGATGGTATAATCCATCGCCCCACGCTTGCGCAGGGTTTCAACGATACCAGCCACGGTGGAGCCCTTCTGACCAATGGCTACGTAGATGCAATAGACAGGATGCCCAGCCTCGTAGTTGGCACGCTGGTTGATGATGGTGTCGATGGCAATAGCTGTCTTACCCGTCTGACGGTCGCCGATGATAAGCTCACGCTGCCCTCGTCCGATGGGAATCATAGCATCGATAGCCTTGAGTCCCGTCTGGAGCGGTTCGCTGACAGGCTGACGGTAGATAACACCCGGGGCTTTGCGCTCGAGGGGCATCTCGCACTTCTCGCCGAGGATTTCGCCTTTTCCGTCAATGGGGTTACCGAGGGGATCGACGACACGCCCCACCATCTTCTCGCCCACGTCGATGGAGGCGATGCGGCGTGTACGGCGGGCAGTCATACCCTCCTCAATACGGTCGGTAGGGCCGAGCAACACGGCACCGACGTTATCTTCTTCGAGGTTCATGACTACTGCCATCAGGCCATTGTCGAACTCCAGCAGTTCGCCAGCCTCGGCATGGGTAAGGCCGCTAAGACGCACAACGCCGTCGCTCACCTGCAGCACCTGGCCAACCTCCTCGTATCCGACATTGATGTCCACGCCCTGCAACTGCCGCAGCAGCACTTCCGTTATCTCGCTTGGTTTAATCTGTTCCATAGTTCTTAAATAATCCGCTTGTTCTTTTCAACGAATTCTTTCTTGATTTGCTTCAACTGCGACGTCAAGGAAGCATCGAGGCGCTGATCCTCTATCTGCAAGATGAAGCCTCCGATGAGGGAGGGGTCAACGGTGGTTGTGAAGTCAACCTCGGTGTAGCCTTTGTCGTGAAGCAGCGCCAACAGCTTTTTCTCCAGCGTGGGCATGGGAGCGGCGGAGACAAGCGATGCGGTGGCGATGCCCTTCTCTTCGTTGTAATGAAGGATGAACTGCCTGAGCATGGCGGGCAGGCTGTCGGCCCTGCCGTTCATAACCACCACGCGAAGGAACTGCTGCATCTCTGGGCCTAACTTGGGTATGCAGGCAGAGAGTATGCCGTCATCGCCCGACACCGACAACTCCTCGTGAAGGGCTTTCTGAAGCGTCAGCACATCGGAGTGGACACGCTCAAGAACACCCTGCTGATGCGCAAACTCCAGCAAGGCGCGGGCATAACGGTTGGCTACCAGTCCAGTGTTCATTTCGCTGCTTCGTCAATCAGTTTCCCAATCAGTTCGTCGGCCTTCTCCGGATCGGAAAGCGAGTTACGAACGAGTTTCTCTGCCACCTCCACGGAGAGATCGGCCACCTGACGGCGTACATCGCGCAGGGCACTCTCGCGCTGTGCCTCGATGTCCTCACGGGCTTGTGTGAGGATAGCCTCAGCCTCGGTGCGAGCCTGCTGACGTGCTTCGCTAATGATGTCGTCGCGTGTCTGGGCGGCTTCGTTGAGGATGCGGCTCTGCTCGCGCTTCGTCTCGTCGATAAGACGCTTCTGCTCTTCAGCGAGAGCGTCCACCTTACGCTGCGCTTCACGCGCCGACTCGAGGGACTTCCCGATGTAGTCGCTCCGCTTGTTCACCATGCCGGTGATGATGGGAAAACCGAACTTCGCCAAAATGAAGAAAAGGATGGCGAAGATGACGGTCATCCACACGAGCAGACCGAAATCAGGGGTTACGAGCGACATGGCTTACTTGTTGAGGGCCAGAAGACAAACAAGGATGGCAAACAGCGAAGCACCCTCGACGAGGGCGGCGATGATGATGGCTGTCAGACGATAGCCATTAGCCGACTCGGGCTGACGGGCTGAGGCATCCATGGTGGCCTTGCCGATTTTACTGATACCAAAAGCACCTGCAAAGGCTGCGAGAGCTGCACCAATGGCAATTCCTGCTGTTCCAAGGGCAGCGCCTGCGGCTGCCTGAAGTACGATTGCTGATAACATGACTTTAAGATTTATTATTTAACAATGTATATTATTCTGCGATTCTCATTCTTTTCTACTTATGTTCTGGTTCGGCTTCCTGACGGCTCATGCCGATGAACACAGCGCTGAGCATGGTAAACACGTAGGCTTGCAGGAAGGCGACAAGACATTCCAGAATGTCCATAAAGACACCGAACAGGACGGCGATGACGCTGAGCGAACCATTGATGGCAGGGCCCATCTTGGCCGTGATGAAGATGACGGCAACAACGCCCAACAGCATGCAGTGGCCCGCCATGATGTTCGCAAAAAGACGAATCATCAGGCTGAACGGCTTGGTGAATATGCCGATAATCTCAATCAGCGGCATCAGCGGCAGCGGAGCCTTGAGGAAGAGGGGGACATCGGGCCAGAGGATGTCCTTCCAATAGTGCTTATTGCCGAACAGGTTGACTGCGAGGAAGGTGCAGACAGCCAGCACCAGCGTGATGGCAATGTTGCCCGTCAAGTTCGCACCACCGGGGAAGAAGGGCACAATACCCATCAGATTATTGATGAAGATGAAGAAAAACGCCGTCAACAGGTAGGGCGAGTAACGCTTATAGTCCTTCCCCACTCCCTCCTTGATGATGTCGTCCTCGACCATCACGATGAGCATTTCCATGATGCCGGCGATGCCTTTGGGGGCCTCTTTAAGCGCATCGTGACGCCGATACCAACGGGCTGTGCCCAGCACAAGCAGCACGATGAGCGTGCAGTTTATCATCAGGCTGAACACGTTCTTGGTGATGCTGAGGTCGAGGGGGCGAACGAGTGTGCCATCGGCATCGCGCTCCACCACCTTGCCGTTGTATTGCTCTTCCTGCGAGATGAACAGTCCCTGATACTCCTCCCCTTCCTCAAGGTGGTGCGAGGAGAAGATGTGCCAGCCAGTGGTCTTTGAACGAACAATGACAAGAAGGGGGATACTGACAGGCTTGCCGTTCACCGTGGTGATGTGCCATTCATACGAATCGCCGATGTGGCCGAAGAGGTACTCCTGCATGTCAAGGTCGTCATCTCCTTGCTTCTCCTGAAGAAGGGCCGACTCACCTCCCTCCCTTTGAGGGAAGGCGGAAAACGCCATCAACAGCATCAATATCAACAGTCCGTACCTCTTCATCACGTCAATCCACACAAACCGTAATCACATTGTCGCGTACTTCAACGAAGCCACCATCTATCTCAAGCATCTCCTTTTCGTCATCTGCAGCCGATGCCATGGGCAGATAGCGTATGATGCCCTCATTGAGCGTCGAAATCAGGTTGTCGTGTCCACGCAGCACCGTAAAACGCCCTATAGCGCCTGGCAAATCCACCACGCTCACTTCCATATCGAGCAACGTCTGCTCAGGGGATAAAACCAACAACCGCATATTAACTTAGCATTTTTTCGCCCTTCTTGATGGCTTCTTCGATGGTGCCGACGTTGAGGAATGCCTGTTCGGGGATGTGGTCCACCTCGCCGTCGATAATCATGTTGAAGCCACGGACGGTATCGTCGATATCCACCATCACGCCCGGCACGCCAGTGAACTGCTCGGCCACGGCAAAGGGCTGTGAGAGGAATCGCTGCACCTTGCGGGCGCGGTTCACCGTCAACTTGTCCTCGTCGGAGAGTTCCTCCATGCCAAGGATGTTGATGATGTCCTGCAGCTCCTTGTAGCGCTGGAGTATCTGCTTGACGCGCTGCGCCGTGTCGTAGTGCTCCTGCCCCACGATGTTGGGGTCGAGGATGCGGCTGGTGCTATCCAGCGGGTCCACGGCAGGATAGATGCCCAGCTCGGCAATCTTACGGCTCAATACCGTCGTGGCGTCCAGGTGGCTGAACGTCGTGGCCGGTGCAGGGTCGGTGAGGTCGTCAGCAGGTACATAGACCGCCTGCACGGACGTGATGGAGCCGTTCTTCGTAGAGGTGATGCGCTCCTGCATTCGTCCCATCTCGGTGGCCAGCGTCGGCTGATAGCCTACGGCGCTAGGCATACGTCCAAGCAGGGCGCTCACCTCTGAGCCCGCCTGCGTGAAACGGAAAATATTATCAATGAAGAACAGGATATCGCGCGGTCCGTCGGTGCCTTCATCGCGGAAGCTCTCGGCCATGGTGAGCCCGCTCAATGCCACGCTCTGACGGGCGCCGGGAGGCTCGTTCATTTGGCCAAACACCATCGACACTTGGCTCTTCTCCACCTCCTTCTGGTCGACTTTCGAGAGGTCCCAATGCCCCTCCTCCATGCCGCGCTTGAACTCGTCGCCATAGCGGATGACATCGCTTTCTATCATCTCGCGCAGCAGGTCATTGCCCTCACGAGTGCGCTCGCCCACTCCGGCAAACACGCTGAAGCCGTTGTGGCGCTTGGCGATATTGTTTATGAGTTCCTTGATGAGCACCGTTTTGCCTACGCCGGCACCGCCAAAGAGACCTATCTTTCCGCCCTTCAGGTAGGGCTCCAGCAGGTCGATGACCTTGATGCCGGTAAAAAGAACCTCCTGTGTAGTGGTGAGGTCCTCGAAGCGTGGCGGCTCGCGGTGGATAGGCAGCGCGCCGCTCATCGAGGGCTGTGCCATACCGTCGATGGCCTCGCCCGTCACGTTCATCACGCGGCCTCGAATCTGTGCCCCCACGGGCATGGTGATGGGGCTATTGGTAGGTGTCACCTCGGCACCGCGTGCCAAGCCATCCGTGCTGTCCATGGCCACGCAACGCAGCATGTCGTCGCCCAGATGCTGCTGCACCTCGAGCACCACACGCCGTCCGTCCTTTGCTCGACGTACCTCCAACGCATCGTGGATGTGTGGAAGCAACTCCTCGCCACGCTGAAACTGGACGTCCACCACCGGACCGATAATCTGACTGATTGTTCCTGTCATATGTTTTTCACTTTTTCCGCTGCGAAGATACAACATCTTTTCGACACATGCAAACTTTAATGTCCGTTTTCTGAGGGAACGGCTATGACGACAAGGCTGTCGGAAGACGTACGGGCTGTGAGCCAACGGCGTAAACGGTCAGCATCGTCAGCATTGAGCGGCTGCCCCTCGACGGTGCTGACAAGGGCAACGACACGGGGCGTGGCGGCGGTTGCGATGGAGTCGGCACCGGCATGGGGCACAACAGCCTCGGTTGCTCGGGCAAGGCTCAGCGTCGCCACCTGCGGGAAGAGGGCCATCAGCTCGTCACCTACATCGGCTGCAAGACGGTCGTAGCGGGTATAGCCGTCGAGCTGCTGCGTGAGGGCATTCGCCTCGGCCGAGAGTTCCAGCAGGCGCTGGTGCTCGGCTTCTCGCGAACTGGCCATGCGGTTAATCTCGCCCTGCAGCAGCATCAGGCTGTCGCTCTGCGCGCCTTGGATAATGCTGAGGTCGTAGCGGCCCAGGCTGTAGTGCTCCATCCGTCGTCGTGCTTCGGCGGTGGAGGCTTCGTCGATAGCCCGTCCCACAGCCACCACGCGCAGTTTCTTCGTCTCCTTGTCCACGCTGCTCTGGATTATCTGCGTGCCCGTCTGCGTCAGTTCACCTTTGATGAAACGGTTAACATTACGTTCGAAAATACTCTCGCGCACGGTATGGACGGTGGTGAACGCGGCAGGGATAAGGATAACGAGGATGACGAAGGGCACTATGCGGCGTGCCTGCCGCATCCGCTCGGGCGAGAGGTGCTCGTGCTGTCGGAAGCGCAGCAGTCTCACCCCACCCCACGTGGCGAGGGCGATGAAAATGGTGTTGATGAGGAAGAGGTAGAAGGCACCGAAGAAGAAGTGGAGGTTGCCCGTGGCGAGGCCGAAACCCGCCGTGCAGAGGGGCGGCATTAGGGCGGTAGCGATGGCGACGCCCGGAATGACGTTGCCCTTACCGCCCGTACAGATAGCGATAATGCCCGCCGCACCACCACAGAAAGCGATAAGCACGTCGTAGAGCGTGGGCGAGGTGCGCGCTAGCAGCTCACTCTGCACCTCAGAGAAGGGCGACAGTAGGAAGTAGATAGTGGCCGTCAGTATGCTGATGAGTGTGGCAATACCGAAGTTCTTCGCCGCACGCCCCAGCAGTGCCAAGTCGTAAGTGCCCAGCGCAAGGCCCATGCCGATGATGGGCCCCATGAGGGGTGAGATGAGCATGGCGCCGATGATGACCGCCGTGGAGTTGACGTTCAAGCCTAGCGAGGCGATGAGGATAGCGAAGATGAGCACCCACAGGTTGGCGCCGCGGAACGACACACCACTGCTGATTTGTCGGACAACGGCCTCCTCGTCCTCCTTGTCGGGCATCAGGTTAAAGTACACCCACGCCCGTTCAAGCGTTTCTTTTATGTTCATACGCGTGTATTTTTTCGTTACGTTTCGGCAGCGAAGATAGCGTTTCCGGCCCGAAAATGCAAGCGAAACAACCATTTTTCAGTCACGACCGCAAGAAATGGTTATAAAAGTGCAAAAAACGCCGTTACCATCGACGGGAAAACGATGAAAGCTCCTACAGTGCTTACCGCAATATCATGGGTATACACTTTACACTTTTTTATGTATACCACGTCGGGGGGATCAGAGTCCCCGGGCGCTGAGGAGGCCTGAGGCATCGGGCTGCTCCATGCCCGTGAAGTCGCTGAACATCTTCATGAGGTCACCCGTGTTGCCCCGGCTCAGAATCTTGTCGCGGAAGTCCTGCCCTGTCTCGGGTTTCAGTGCGCCGCGGCGGGCAAACACATCGGCCACGTTGACGGCAAGCACCTCCGTCCAAAGATAGCTATAATAGCCGGCTGCATAGCCGCTGGCCCACACGTGGTTGAAGTAGCTGGTGTAGTAGCGGGGAGGAATCGGAATAAAAGGATTCAGAAGTCCCACCTTACGCAACGCCTCTGTCTCGAACGCCATAGCCTTGTCGGCTTCGGGAATATCCTTCGAGGCGAGCATGTGCCAGGCCATATCGACGCAAGTAGCCGCGAGGTTCTCACCCAGAGCGTAGCACGGCTGGAAGGTGATACTCTTGAGCATGCGCTCCTTCAGGTCGGTAGGCATGGGCTCTCCCGTGTCGCAATGACGGGCGTAGTTATCGAACACCTCGGGGATTGAGGCAAACGACTCGTTGAACTGCGAGGGCATCTCGACGAAGTCGCGGGCCACGTTCGCACCGCTCAGACGCGTGTACTGACAGTCGGAGAGCATGCCGTGCAGGGCATGGCCGAACTCATGGAACATCGTGGTGACTTCATCCCAGGTCAGCAGCGACGGCTGTCCCTCGGGGGCCTTGGCATTGTTGCAGACGTTAAACACGATGGGCAGCTGCTGACGCTGGCGGCTCTGCTCGACAAAATTATCCATCCACGCGCCTCCACGCTTCGTAGGACGGCGGAAATAGTCGCAGTAGAAGACGGCCTTTGTCGTGCCGTCTTTGTCAATAACCTCGAAGGCCTTCATGTCCGGATGGTAGGTAGGCAGGTCGGTGCGCTCTTTGAACGTCAGCCCATAGGCACGGTTGGCAGCGTAGAACACGCCGTTGACGAGCACGCTGTCGACATTGAAGTAGGGCTTCACCTCATCGTCGGAGACATCCAGGAGTTCCTTCTTCATCTTGGCGGAATAGTAGAAATAGTCGTAGGCCTGCAACTGGAATTCGGCGCCCTCACTCTTGCGGGCAAAGTCCTCGATGGCCTTTGTCTCGGCATCTGCCTTGGGCACATAGGCCTTAATCAGGTTCATCAGGAAATCATAGACATTCACTGGCGTCTTGGCCATGGTGTTCTCCAGCGAATACGAGGCGTAGTTGGGATAGCCCATGAGCTCGGCCATCTCAGCACGCAGCTTGGCGATCTCGCTGACGATGGGAAACGTATTGTACTTGCCGGTGCCGTCGGCACGGTGAACGGAAGCCTCGAAAATGCGGCGACGCAGGTCACGGTTGTCGAGGCTGGCCAGCAGGGCCTGCTGGGTGGTGTTGACGATGACGATGGCATAGGGGGCTTTGCCTCCGCGGCTCTCAGCATCCTTGGCACACTGGGCAACGTCGGCATCGCTGAGCCCAGCCAGGTCCTCCTTCTTATCCACCCACACCACGGCATTGTTGGTCGCCTCGGGCAGCAGGTCGCCCCACTGCTGCTGCAAGTCGGCGATGCGTAGGTTGATAGCCTTCATGCGCTCCATCTTATCCTCCGGCAACAGTGCACCCTTGCGGACGAACTCTTTGTATATTTCCTCCAGCAGTTTGCGGTCCTCGCCTTGCAGCGTGGCATACTCGTTGTCATAGACCTGCCTGATGCGCTCAAACAGTTTCTTGTCAAACATAATGCCGTTTTCAAGGTCGGTCAGCATCGGTGTCACCGTCTTCTCGGTCTCGGCAATCTCTGGCGTTTTGTCGGCCGACACCAGCGCAAAGAAGATGCGCGACACGCGGTCAAGCAACTTGCCGCTCTCCTCATAAGCCAAGATGGTGTTCTCAAAGGTGGCGGGGGCGGTGTTCTCAACAATCTTCTTTATGTCTTCGCGTTTCTCAGCAATGGCCACCTCAAAGGCAGGGAGATAGTCGGCAGGCTGAATCTTGCTGAAATCGGGTGCTCCGAATGGAAGCGTGCTCTCTTGCAGCAGCGGGTTTTCGCACTGGGGATTCTTACAAGCAGAGAACTGCGTCAAGGCCGTTGTCATCACGGCCAGCGTTCCTAAGGTCATAAGTATTTTCTTCATAGGTGATATGGTTGATTATAGCTGTTTGCGGCGGTAGCGCTGTTTGGACGAGAAAAGGTATTGGATGCGCAGACTGAGTTCTTGGATGGGGTGCCACACCTCCATTAGGGGCATTACAGGGCCATACGCTTTGTCACCCAAAGCATGGGCAGCACGGTTCCACACTATCCAGCCGAGGGCGTAGCGGACAGCCCACAGAACAGCCGCTGCGGTGAGGGGTATCCACCAGAGGCTGATGACTGAAGCCGAGAAGATACAGGCCAGGATGGTGGCAAGCGTAGCAGCGAGATAGAGGATGCGAGTGAGGGTATCGAAGCTCAGCACAAAGGGCTGGATGCCGCGCAGATAACGGCGAGTGGCCAGACGGCCCATACGCTCCAACCGCCAATGGCGACGCGTATTGTCGGTGCAGAGGATAGTGGCATCGGGACCAACAGCGGCACGGATGCTACGCGGACGGATGTGGGCATTGACGAAGATGTCGTCATCACCACGCTCAAGATGGAGATGCGACGAAAAGCCCTTGGCATCGAAGAAAATGCTGCGGCGGTAGAGCAGATTGGTGCCATAGGCCATGTGGGCTTTGCCGTGCGTCGCAAGCCCCAGCAGACGAAGCCCACGGAGCTGGATGTCGAAACGACTGCGCTCGTAGCCCGTATAGCCGATGACGGCATCAACGGAGGATTCCGTCTTTGGCTGACTGTTTTTCTGAAGTCTGCTTGCCAAGCAGCGAAGCCACTGGTTGGAAGCGGGACGGCAGTCAGCATCGGTGAACACGAGCCATTCGTTCACCGCCGCTTTGATGCCCAGCGTAAGGGCGAGCTTGCGATGGCTGATGCGCCGCGAGGTGGGCGGAACAAAGGTAGTGCGCAGACGGGGATAGCGGTATTGCAGCTGCTGGAGGATGTCGGCTGTCTCGTCGGTGGAGTTGTCATCGACGATAATCACCTCGAAGTCGGGGTAGTCTTGCTCAAGCACCGCAGGGAGGTTTTTCTGCAGCAGGTAGTCTTGATTGGAGACGGTGATGATAACAGAAAGAGGGGGAAGCGGCGACTCAGGTTGGCAGTCTGTATTTTTCTGAAAGGCGGAATATTGCCGTGCAGGGGCATTGTAGAGCAGCAGCAGATAAAGCAACTGAATGACGAATAGCAGCCCTGTGGCAGCTAGTAAGTAATAAATCATAATTCAGAATGAATCAATTCACGATTGACAATCAACAACACTGTGATTTTCGCAGCGGCAGGCACGGGCGGGATAGATGTCAAGCAAAGAGAGGTTATGGGTGCTCATGAGAACAGTACTACCGGTGTCACGGATACTGCGCAGGAGTTCCACGATGCGTTTACCCGTCTCTCCGTCGAGGTTGCCCGTGGGCTCGTCGGCAAGTATGATGTCGGGCTTGTTTAGAATGGCGCGGGCAATGACAATGCGCTGCTGCTCTCCCCCGCTCAACTCGTGGGGCATTTTGTATCCCTTGGTTTCCATACCTACCTGCTCCAGCACTTCAACGATACGGTGCTCACGCTGACTGCGCTCCTTCCATCCCGTGGCACGAAGCACGAAATCAAGATTATCATGTACATTTCGGTCTATCAGCAGCTGAAAGTCCTGAAAAACAATGCCGATGCGCTTGCGTAGGGCAGGAATCTGACTACGGCGAATGTGACGCATATCGTAGCCCAGCACCTCGGCTTGCCCGCCATGAATGTCAAGCTCGGCATACATGGTTTTCAACAGACTGGATTTGCCCGAGCCTACCGGACCGATAAGATAGACAAATTCGCCTTCCCCAATCTCAAGATTGACATTCTCAAGTACAATGGCCTCCTGCTGGTGAATATCGACGGAATGATAGCTGATGAGGGACATGTGAGTAAATACGTATTACGAATTGTGAATTAGGAAATTTTTCTGCAAAAATAAGCATTCCATGCGTAAAATGAAAGAAAAATCACTTATATTTGCAATCTGAAACACTAAAAACCACAAAATGTCAGCATTCGACCTTGTAACCATAGTGGGTCCTACGGCCTGCGGCAAAACGGCATTGGCCGTCAGCCTGGCAGACAAGCTGGGCACAGGCGTCATCAGCGCCGACAGCCGGCAGGTCTATCGCCGCATGGACTTGGGTACGGGCAAGGACAAGGCTGACTATGTGTTGGCCGACGGGCGACAGATTCCAGCGTATCTAATTGACATCTGCGAGCCAGGGTATAAGTACAACGTTTACGAATACCAGCGCGATTTTCTCGCTGTCTATGAACGGTTGAGGGCTAAAGGACAGACTCCTGTGCTCTGTGGTGGAACGGGTATGTATGTGGAGGCGGTGCTAAAGGGTTTCCGATTAATAAAAGTGCCGGTGAATGAGTCACTGCGCCGCGAGTTGGAGGGGAAATCGCTTGCCGAGCTTACAACCATTTTAAAAAGGTATAAGACGCTCCACAACACCACCGACGTCGATACGGTGAAGCGCGCTGTAAGGGGCATTGAGATTGAGACGTACTACGCCTCTCACCCTGCTGAAGCCGACGAGTTCCCCAAGATTCGCAGCCTCGTGGTGGGCATTGACATCCCCCGTGAGGTGCGGCGTAAACGTATCTCGCAGCGACTCTACCAACGGTTGGACAAGGGGATGGTGGACGAGGTGCGACGTCTGCTCGACGAGGGCATAACCCCTGACGACCTCATCTACTACGGGCTGGAATACAAGTATCTGACGCAATACCTCACGGGTCAGCTGACGTATGATGAGATGGTAACGAATCTGGAAATAGCCATACATCAGTTTGCCAAGCGGCAAATGACATGGTTCCGAGGAATGGAACGTCGAGGTATCTCCATCACGTGGCTGGATTACGCACTGCCGACTGAAGAGAAGGTAAAGAGAATTGAAGAATTAATGAATTAGTAATTAGGATTTAACGATATGGACAAAAATAACATGTCAGACCGCTGGGGAATCATCTACGTGCCTATGGCTGGAGTAAAGAAACGAGCACGACGCTGGCATCAGATAAAGACTGTGCTCGACCTGCGCGGGGTACAGTATGACTATGTACAGTCGGAAGACTACGGCTCCGTAGAACGTCTGGCGCGTATGCTGGTGGACAATGGTTATAAGACGATTGTCATCGTAGGTGGTGACCGTGCCGTTAATGAGGCGCTCAACGGCATCATGACATCGTCTGTTGAGAATCTTGACGACATTTCGTTGGCTATCATTGCCAACGGCGTAGGCAACGACTTCGCTAGTTTCTGGGGGCTGGGCGATGTGGATGACTACAAAAAAGCTATTGACTGCGTCATCAAGGGCAACCGTCGGCGTATCGACATCGGCTACTGCTCGTTTCAGGAAGAGGATAGCCTCGTAAAGCGCTATTTCCTTATGGCAGTCAATATTGGCCTCGGCGCCCGTGCCATCGAAATAAGCGACTTCTGCAAAGAATTTTGGGGAAAGAGCAACCCCACCTACATCATCAGCATGATTCGGCTCTTCGTAGAGCGTACACTATACAAAATGCACTTCAAAGTCAACGAGGAGGTGGTAAACGAGAAAATCATGACGCTTTGCGTGGGTAACTCGCGTGGCTACGGTATGACCCCCAGCGCTGTGCCCTATAATGGCTGGCTGGATGTCTCCGTCATCTACCGCCCACAATTCTGGCAGATGGTACAGGGGCTACGCATGCTACTCAAGGGCAGGCTACTCAATCATCAGCAGGTGCGCCCATTCCGCACAAAAAAGGTGACTATCTTCGACGCCCAAAACGCCAGCATCTGCGTGGATGGTAAAAAGCTGAACTATAGTTGCCCGCTGGAGATAACCTTGATGCCAGAGTTTTTGAACTTCATCGTGCCATAATAGCCAAATTTGTTTAACGAAATAGAAAAGCGGGCGCTGCCTTTCGGTAGCGCCCGCTAAATTATCAGTGTAGAACGAATCAACCCAACATGTTAAGTAAGATGCCTGCAGCGACGGCAGAACCAATGACACCAGCCACATTCGGACCCATGGCATGCATGAGGAGGAAGTTGGTAGGATCGGCTTTCTGCCCTTCAGTCTGACTAACGCGGGCAGCCATAGGCACGGCACTCACACCGGCAGAGCCAATAAGCGGGTTTACCTTCTCCTTTGAGAAGACATTCATCAACTTAGCAAGCAACACGCCACCGGCAGTACCGACAGCAAAGGCTGTAACACCCATCACAATGATGCCAAGAGTCTTCAGCGAAATGAACGTCTCTGCAGTAGCCGTAGCACCGACGGAGAGGCCGAGGAAGATAACAACGATGTTGTTCAGCTCGTTTTGGGCAGCCTTACTCAGACGCTCCACCACGCCGCACTCCTTCATCAAGTTACCCAGCATGAGGCAGCCAATCAGCGTGGATGCAGACGGCAGGATGAGGCTCACAACGACAGCTACGACGATGGGGAAGATAATCTTCTCCGTCTTGCTGACGGGACGAAGTTGCTTCATCTTGATACGACGCTCTTCCTTGGTAGTGAGCAGCCGCATGATAGGAGGCTGAATGACAGGCACCAGGGCCATGTAGCTATAGGCAGCCAAGGCAATAGGACCGAGAAGATGAGGTGCTAACTTCGAAGTAAGGAAGATGGACGTAGGACCATCGGCACCGCCAATGATACCAATAGAACCAGCTTCAGCAGGCGAAAAGCCAAGGCCGAAAGCACCGAGAAAAGCTATGAAGATGCCAAGCTGAGCAGCAGCGCCAAGCAGCAGGCTCTTCGGGTTAGCTATAAGGGGACCGAAGTCGGTCATAGCACCCACGCCAATAAAGATAAGGCAGGGATAAACACCGAGTTTGACACCAATGTAGAGGACATCGAGCAACCCACCTTCGGCTACCACATGACGATAGCTATGGAAAAAAGGGCTGTCGGGATTCAGGAATTCATCATTCCACATAGCGGTATGGAACAACCCTGCACCGGGGATGTTGCTGAGCAACATACCGAAAGCAATGGGCAACAGGAGCAGGGGCTCGTACTTCTTCACGATTGCCAAATAGAGGAAGAAGCAAGCGATAACAATCATCACCGCATTTCCCCAACCCATACCACTGAAGAACTGCAGGAAGCCCATTTCGCGAACGAACTTGCCAAGTGTCTCTCCAGCGTTGAAATCCTGGGCGAAGGTGGGCACGGCGACAAGAGTCATCAGGACGAATGTCGTCAGTAGTTTGATTGCACGTTTCATGTTTCAGTCAATGTCTTTCTTTCGGAACAGGGGTTATGCAATCTCTACAAGGGCGTCGCCACTCTGCACGGTCTGTCCAACCTGCACAAGGATGCGGCTGACGGAACCTTCTGACTCGGCTACAATATTGTTCTCCATCTTCATGGCTTCCATGATAACAAGGACGTCGCCGGGTTTTACAGCCTGTCCGACGGTTGCTGTCACCTTCACGATGTTGCCAGGCAGTGGGGCGTTGACAGTCTTTGCCCCGGCAGTAGGAGCCTGCGGAGCAGCAGGGGCAGCGGCAGCGGAAACAGGAGCAGCTGCTTTCGGGGCAGCGGGGACCTGCACCTTGACGGGCTTTGCCTTCGGGGTCTCGCGCTCCACTTCCACCGTGTAAGCCTTACCATTAACGGTCACTTCCACTTTGCCGTCCTCTTTTTCCACGACATTGGCTTCGTACTTTTTGTCGCCAATCTTAAATTTGATATCTTTCATTGTCTAATCTTTTTGCAATAAAAATGAGTAAAAATCGGAGAATTAATAGCCTTCAGGATGCCAAGCAGTATGATCGTGATGCTGAATGGTGAGGACGTATGACTCTTCGTCATGCACCTCCTGAAAGTATAGACAGAGTGCCGTGGCCACGGCAGCAATGTCGTCAGACTCTCCCTTAACGTCCTGAAGAAGGGGCGTTACGACGTCCTTCTTCTCAAGAGCAGGCTTGGAAGAGACTGCGGGTGCTGCGGATTTCTTCTTTGCAACCACATTGAAGATGCCCAGAATCAGCACCAGCAATAGCAGGATAACGAAGACGGTGCCGAAACCGATTCCCGTCATGGCCCACATGTCGGACCAGTTTGTTGCTAATACCATAGTGCGTATCTCTTTTTGCGGGTGTTACAAAGGAATGTTACCATGCTTTTTGTCAGGCAATGAAAGTCGCTTGTCGCGCAGTTGGTCAAGGGCACGGATGATGCGGAAACGCGTGTTACGCGGCTCAATGACATCATCGATATAGCCATATTTAGCTGCGTTGTAGGGATTGGCGAAGAGATCAGTGTACTCTTTCTCCTTCTCGGCAATGAATGCTTTCGCCTCATCAACCTTGCCTTCGTCCTTGAGTGCCTTTGCTTCCTTGGCATAGAGGACGCTAGCAGCACCACTGGCACCCATAACGGCGATTTCTGCCGAGGGCCATGCGTAGTTCATGTCACCGCGCAGTTGCTTGCAGCTCATTACGATGTGGCTACCGCCGTAACTCTTACGCAGGGTGACAGTCACCTTGGGCACAGTGCACTCGCCAAAGGCGTAGAGCAGTTTGGCACCGTGCAGGATGACAGCATTGTACTCCTGACCCGTGCCTGGAAGGAAACCCGGGACGTCAACCAGCGTGACGATAGGGATATTGAAAGCATCGCAGAAACGGACGAAGCGGGCACCTTTGCGGCTAGCATTGCAATCCAACACACCGGCAAGTTGCTTGGGCTGGTTAGCTACAACGCCCACGCTTTCGCCATTGAAACGGGCGAAACCGACGATGATGTTCTTTGCATAGTTAGGCTGCACCTCAAAGAACTCTCCGTTATCAACAATAGCGCTGATGACCTCGTACATGTCGTAGGGTGCATTGGGATTGTCGGGAATAATCTCGTTGAGGTAGTCCTCGCAGCGATTAATGGGATCGTCGCAGGGGATAATGGGTGTCTTCTCCTTGTAGTTCTGCGGAATATAAGAAAGCAGCTTACGAATCATGGCAAGGGCCTCTTCTTCCGTGCTAGCGGTAAAGTGTGTGACACCGCTCTTGGTGCTATGCACGCTGGCACCACCCAGTTCTTCCTGAGTGACGACCTCACCCAGCACCGTCTTGACAACAGCTGGACCGGTGAGGAACATATAGGAGGTGTTCTCCATCATAAGCGTAAAGTCGGTAAGGGCAGGGCTATAGACTGCGCCACCTGCGCAAGGGCCAAAGATACCGCTAATCTGCGGGATAACACCGCTTGCCAAAATGTTACGCTCGAAGATTTCAGCATAACCAGCCAAAGCGTTCACGCCCTCTTGAATACGAGCGCCGCCAGAGTCGTTGATGCCAATGACGGGAGCCCCCATCTTCATGGCAAGATCCATCACCTTACAAATTTTCTGGGCAAGAGTCTCGGAGAGCGAGCCTGCGTTCACCGTGAAATCCTGGGCGAAAACATAGACGAGACGTCCGTCAATGGTACCGTAGCCCGTTACCACACCATCGCCGTCGTACTGTTTCTTCTCCATGCCGAAGTTGTGGCAGCGATGCTGCATGAACATGTCGAATTCCTCGAACGAGCCCTCGTCAAGCAGCATGGCAATACGCTCCCGTGCCGTGTACTTACCTCTCTCGTGCTGTTTCTCGATGGCTTTCTCGCCACCGCCGAGACGTGCTTTCTCGCGTTTCTCGACCAGCTGTCTGATTTTGTCTAATTGATTACTCATCGTGTAGATTTACTATTTGACAATTTTACGATTTACGATTTGGAAAAGAGCTTACTGGGCTTTCTCGCAAAGCTCCGTCAACACGCCCTGTGTGGATTTCGGATGCAGGAAGGCTATCATCATACTATCAGCACCTGGACGGGGAGCTTTGTCAATGACACGGACTTCCTTCTCAGTACATTCAGCAAGCGCATTTGCTACACCATCCTCAATGGCAAAAGCCATGTGGTGCAGGCCGCCCTTGCCGCCTCTGTCAGCCATGAACTTGGCAATAGTACTCTCTTCGCTGGTAGGCTCTAGTAGTTCCAACTTCGTCTGACCAACCATCAGGAAGGCCGTCTTCACCTTCTGATCTTCCACGACCTCGGTCTTGTAGCACTTCAGCCCAAGCACGTTCTCATAGTACGGAAGAGCCTCTTCGATACTCTTCACAGCAATTCCCAGATGTTCAATGTGAGAAATTTTCATGATGCAATTATTTAAGTTAAAACAAAGGTTTTTTAAATTGTTTGCAAAGATAGCGCTAACCAAATGAAAAACCAAATTAATTTGAGTTTTTCTGAAATGATTTTTTTACCTCTTTGTTTGCCGGCTTTGCGGGGAAGTGCTATCTTTGCAACACGAATTATACTCTAACAACAAACCACTCTCTCACCATGCCAAGACCAAGAAACAAACAGGACATGCTTCTGGCAGCCCAAGAAGGCTACGACAAGCTCTTCGCTTTTATCAACGAAATGACGGACAAGGAAATGAACACCCCTTTCGACTTCTCCGACGACCCTCAGAAGAGTGAGGCACATTGGCAGCGCGACAAGAACCTTCGCGACGTACTCATCCATCTCTACGAATGGCAACGCCTGCTGCTGCGCTTTGTTGAGAAGAACTATACGTCGGCGGGCGGCATCGTATTCCCGTTCCTGCCCGAACCCTACAATTGGAAGACTTACGGCGACATGAACCGTGTCCTCTGGCAGCAGCACCAACAGACGACACTCGACGAGGCCACATCCATGCTTGCCGACTCGCACCGAAAAGTCCTCGCCCTTGCCGAAAGCTTTTCCAACGAACAGCTTTTCACAAAGAAGTTCTATCGCTGGACAGGCACAAGCGACCTTGGCTCGTACTTCGTCAGCACACTATCGAGTCACTACGACTGGGCGCTGAAAAAGCTAAAAGCGCATAGAAAGAAGGTTATGTAACCGATATAGGAAAAGATTTGCCTGCGCTGGGTTGTCAGCCCAGTGGAATAAATCCGTAGCCCAGTGGATTAAAAACACAGCCCAGTGGGTTAATTCTACAGCCCAGTGGAATAAAATCACAGCCCAGTGGACTATTATAGCGTTATCCACCAACAATCTTTTTGCAGAACTTACCAGCTTATAACTAAAATGAACTCACGCTAAACAAAAGAGCCATCCCCCTGAGATGTGGGAGATGTCTCTTTTCAGTTGCGTGGGAAACGCGAGAGGATGTCTGCTCTTAAGCCTTGGCTTTCTCGACGATGGCCTTGAATGCTTCAGGGCTGTTCATGGCGAGGTCGGCAAGCACCTTGCGGTTGATTTCGATGCCGGCCTTGTGGAGCATACCCATCAGCTGGGAGTACGACAGACCTTCCATGCGAGCGGCTGCGTTGATACGCTGGATCCACAGAGCGCGGAAGTTGCGCTTCTTATTCTTACGATCGCGGTAAGCGTAGGTAAGACCCTTCTCCCAAGTGTTCTTGGCAACGGTCCACACATTGCGGCGGGCGCCAAAGTAACCTCTGGTCAGACCTAAAATTTTCTTTCTCTTTGCTCTTGAAGCAACATGATTTACTGATCTTGGCATAGTTTTGTAACTTTTTTTGAATGTCAGCGCCGGTTAAGGTCTTTTAGGCTGACAATTCGATGAATAACTGTTTGTTGGTAAAATCTCTCGTTTTCGTTTACTGGTTAGGACTACTTCATGGCCAGAAGTTCGCGCACCTGACTGCGGTTGGCCTTCTCAAGAATAGCAAACTTGTCGAGGTTACGTTTACGCTTCTTTGTCTTCTTGGTCAGAATGTGGCTGTGGTAAGCGTGTTTACGCTTGATTTTACCCGTTCCGGTAAGAGCGAATCTTTTTTTAGAACCGGAGTTCGTCTTGATTTTTGGCATGTTTTTAATTGTTTAATTGGTTATTATTAATTGACACCAAACGCACTATACCAGAGGCGCAGGCGCCGTTTTCTTCTTATTTTTCCTCCTCGTCAGACTTGGGTTTTGGAGCAGGCGTGGGTTTCTTGCCTGCGCCCTTCTTGGGACTGATGAACATGGTCATACGCTTTCCTTCGAGCACGGGGGTCGAGGTGACGGTGCCATAGTCCTCCAGGTCGGCTGCAAAACGGGCAAGGAGCGTTTCGCCCTGTTCTTTATAAAGAATTGAACGTCCGCGGAAGAATACGTAGGCCTTCACCTTGTCTCCGTCGGAGAGGAAACCCTGAGCATGCTTGAGTTTGAAGTTGTAATCGTGGTCGTCGGTCTGGGGGCCGAAGCGGATTTCCTTCACGTCAATGCGTGCCTGCTTGGCTTTCTGTTCCTTGGCTTTCTTCTTCTGCTGGTAGAGGAACTTCGAGTAGTCGATGATGCGGCAAACCGGGGGAGTAGCCGTGGGACTGATTTCGACGAGATCCTCCTCGCGTCCCTCGGCAATACGAAGAGCTATGTCAAGAGGAACGACGCGCGACTCAATGCCCTCGCCCACAATTCTCACTTCCCTCGAACGTATCTGCTCGTTGATACGATACTGGTCTTTTTGGTTGTCACCTTTCATTCAGTTGTTTTCTTGTATTTGCTGTTTATGAATACTGTTTTTTCGACTACTTTGGGGTTCTATTTTCAAAAGCGGGCGCAAAGATAGTGCAAAATCACCGACCCGCAAACTTTTTTATCAGTTTTTTTCTTTTTACCACTTGCTTATCTGTTCGCTGACTTCGTCGGTAATGAGTTTTCCGAAGGCTTCGACAGTCATGTTGCCCATATCGCCGTTGCCGCCCTGACGACGGACGGATACGAGACCCTCGGCAGCTTCCTTCTCACCTACAATAAGCATGTAGGGAATATGCTTGACCTCGGTGTCACGAATCTTACGCCCGATCTTCTCGCTACGGTCGTCGATGATAGCCCGTACATCCATACGTTCCAATTCGGCCTGCACCTGCTCGGCATAAGGGATAAACTTGTCACTGATAGGCAGAATGGCCACCTGATCGGGAGTGAGCCAGAGGGGGAACTTACCGCCCGTGTGCTCGATGAGTACGGCGACAAACCGTTCCATGGAGCCGAAGGGGGCACGGTGAATCATGACGGGACGATGACGCTCACCGTCGCTACCGACGTATTCAAGTTGGAAGCGCTCGGGCAGATTATAATCTACCTGAATGGTGCCGAGCTGCCAACGGCGTCCGAGGGCATCCTTAACCATGAAGTCAAGCTTTGGACCGTAGAAGGCAGCTTCGCCGTACTCCACCTTGGCCTTCATGCCCTTTTCGTTGCAGGCATCAATGATGTTCTGCTCGGCAGTCTGCCAGAGCTCATCACTCCCCACATACTTCTCATGATCGTTGGGGTCGCGGAGGGAGATCTGCGCCTCGAAGTTATCAAAGTTCAGCGCCTTGAAGATGATCTCGATAATGTCCATCACACGGCAAAACTCTTCCTTCACCTGGTCGGGACGGCAAAAGATGTGAGCGTCGTCTTGCGTGAACGAACGGACGCGTGTCAGCCCGTGCAGCTCACCGCTTTGCTCGTAGCGATAGACTGTGCCAAATTCTGCCAGACGTAAAGGAAGCTCCTTGTACGAACGAGGCTGGTTCTTAAATATCATGCAGTGGTGGGGGCAGTTCATGGGCTTCAGCAAATAGACCTCGCCTTCCTCAGGCGTGGTGATTGGCTGAAACGAATCTTTACCGTAGTGATCCCAGTGTCCACTGGTAACATAGAGGTTCTTACCTCCGATGTGTGGGGTGATAACCTGAAGGTAGCCAAAGCGTTTCTGAATGCGCGAAAGGGCATCCTGCAGACGCAGACGTAGAGCTGTACCCTTTGGAAGCCAAATGGGCAGTCCCTTACCCACCATGTCGGAGAACATAAAGAGCTCCATCTCCTTGCCAATCCTACGATGGTCACGCTTCTTAGCCTCTTCGAGCAACGTAAGGTAGTCGTCAAGCATCTTCTTTTTCGGGAAAGTGATGCCGTAAATGCGAGTCATCATCTTACGATGCTCATCACCACGCCAGTAAGCACCAGCTACGCTGAGCAGCTTTATAGCCTTGATGGGGGCGGTAGTCATGAGGTGTGGTCCGCGGCAGAGGTCGGTGAAAGCACCCTGTGTGTATGTGGTGATGGTGCCGTCCTCGAGGTCACTAATGAGTTCGCACTTGTATGTCTCACCACGCTCACCAAATGCCTTTAGGGCATCGGCTTTGCTGATTTCGCGACGCTGCAGCGGTTCGCCTTTACGAGCCAACTCCTCCATCTTCTTCTCGATGGCAGGGAGGTCGCTTTCCTTGATGGTAACGCCCTCGCCCGGGTCAACGTCATAGTAGAAACCGTTCTCAATAGCAGGGCCGATACCAAACTGGATGTTCGGATAGAGCTCCTGCAAAGCTTCTGCCAACAGGTGAGCCGATGTATGCCAATACGAGTGCTTTGCCTCGTCATCCTCCCACTTGTGAAGTTTGATTGTTGCGTCGGTAGTTATGGGGCGATTGAGTTCGACAATTTCTCCGCTCACACTACATGCCAGCACTTCTTGTGCCAAACGCTGACTGAGGCTCTCGGCAATTTCCAAGCCGGTAATGCCCTCGCGATACTCCCTTACAGAGCCATCAGGAAACGTGATTTTAACCATATTCTTCCTTCGTTTTTGTAAAATTGGCTGCAAAGGTACTACAAACCAATAGGAAAAGCAAGAAAAACTTTGTTTTTTTGTGCTTTCAGGGACAAAGGAATAGGAATTGCAAGGAAAAAACGGAATTTGACAGTAAAAGCGGCAATAATTGCGGAAAAAGATACGGGAAAAACAAAAAAGAAAATGATAGGGAAGGCGGTTATTCTCCAAAGCGTTTAATGAGATTGTAGGCACCATAAAGTCCCAGCTCACCCGCCTTACTAAGGTCACGCGTCCCCTCTTCGTCCTGCCCTAGGAAAAGGCGCGTGAGCCCCCGGTTATAATAAGCCTCAGCAAAAGAGGGATTCATGGCAATCACCTCGTTGTAGTCGGCTATGGCAGCCTGATAATCGTGCATCATTGCATAAATGTTAGCGCGGTTATACCACGCAAAAGGGAAGTCAGGCGCCAAGTCGATAACCTTCCCCAAATCAGCCAGACACAACTGATAAGCAGCATATTGGGGAGCCTCCGTTGTAGAGGCGTTACCACCTGGGCCTTCGAAGGATGCCTCGCCGTCAATTTGCGTCTGCTTGTAGCGCGCTACGGCACGGTTGAAATAGGCTATCCAGAGGCTACCGTCAGCAGCAATGGCGCTGGAGTAGTCTGCAATAGCGCTAATGAGGTCCTGTACAAGGTAGAAGTCGAGCCCACGCGCAAACCAATGCACGGCAGACTGGCGCTGGGCTTCCGCATCGTCATCATCCGACGCGCTACCTGCTACCAGCTTCGTCTGCTCGTTGATGTCGGCAAAGTGGAACTCAATCTGTTGCTCGGTAAGAGCCGACTCAGTCGCGGTAATCAACAAAGGACGAGGCAATCTTCCGCTACGGTTGAGGGCGTCCAAATCGTGATGATAGAGGATATTGCGCGTTAGCATGTTGTCGCGCTCATAGCAGGTGACAACGTAGAGAGGAAGGAGCTCCACATGGATATTACGGTTTTGCACCTTCCCACGATAGGACGAATCATACTCGTTCCCTTCCAATGCGATATCGTCATCGGCAATGACAAGACGTTTGTATTTCTTCACGTTACGGTCGGATTTACGACGCACGTCGGTATCCTCTTCCTTCTCAGCATCGTCTTTTTCGTCGGCGTTGCCCTGACGGCTGTCTCCCCCACCCCACGAAGCAAGCTGCGACTTAAGTACAACCAGACGGTCCTCCTCTGCCAACCTGCGCTTCCCCAGTTTGTCGCGCACATCAGCACGGCATTCGTAGCCGTAGATAAAGTTCGGATAATCCTTCAACACCGCTGTAAAGTCTTCCTCAGCTCCTTCGTAATCACCTGTCTGCACACGCAGCAAAGCTCGGTTGAATACGGCAATAGTGTTGTCAGGCTCACGACTGATAACAAAATCGAAATCCTCAATAGCACGATTATTGTCACCCACCTGAGCCCGCAGCAGGCCTCGGTTATAGTGCCCGAGGAAACTGTTGGCATCCATGTCGATGGCGATATCATAGTCGCTCATCGCACCACGTAGGTTCTGCTGGTGATAGCGGGCAAGCGCACGATTGATGTAGTCGTTGGAGGCAGGCATGAGGTGGATGGCATACGTGAGGTCTTCCTCCGCCTCAGCATAGCGCTCCTGCTGCATGTAAAGAATGGCACGCATGGAGTAAGCAGAAGCGTTATACTTGTCAACCTTCATACTCTCCTCGATATCTTTCAGCGCCGCTATAGTATCCTTGCGTTGGATGTTTACCTGTGCGCGGATAGTAAGGGCTGGTGTATATTTCGGCGCAATGTTGTGAAGCGTGTCAAGCACGCCAAGCGCCTCGTCGTAGCGCTCTGTATGACCGTAACAAAGGGCCATGTTGTGCCAGACACCCTCGTTTTCAGGATCGAGATGAATTGCTTCACGATAATCCTCGATAGCCCCATCAAAATCGCCTTGACGCATTCGGCATAGCGCCCTCACCTGATAACTGTCTGCCACAAAGGGGTTTCTATCGATAGCCTGCGTACAGTCAGATTCAGCCCCACCAAAATCGTCGAGATAAAACTTCGCCAGCCCACGGAAGAAATAGGGCTCAAAGAGGTAAGGCTTAGCGTTAACGACCTGATTGAAATATTGAATGGAAAGAACATAGTCCTTGAAATAGAGCGCATTGCGCCCTACCATCATCATATGGTCGGTGTTGATTTGCGCTTTCAGCCCAGTACTGAAACCAAAGACTAAAACCACGACTCCAAAGAATGCCCTTAAAGCCGCCCGAAAAGAGCTGACAGAATGTTTTAGTCTTTGTTTCATCAACTCAATTCTTTCTCACCGTCTTCACCTTGTATTCACAATGGGCTTTGCCGGCAAGCAGGGCGTTGAGCTTGCCCTTATTCATCTGCCGACGGAGAGGCGAAATACGGTCTATAAACATACGCCCCTCAAGATGGTCGAACTCGTGTTGCATGACGCGTGCCAGATAGCCCTCGGCCCACTCTTCGTGCTCTACGAATTGCTCGTCCATGTAATGTACGTGCACCCGTGTGGGACGCGTCACCTTCTCGTGAATGCCGGGCAGGCTGAGGCAGCCCTCCTCAATGACGTCCTCCTCGCCTTCCGTTTCCAGAATGTGGGCATTGATAAACGTCTTGCGGAAATCAGCGAACTCAGGCATATCGTCAGCCAAAGGACGCAAGTCAATGATAACAACGCGGATGGGCAGACCAATCTGAGGCGCAGCCAATCCCACGCCGTCGGCCTGGACGAGTGTTTCCTTCATGTTCTCAATCAACTGGGGAAGGTCGGGGTAATCTGGGGTGATATCCTCAGCCACTTTGCGCAGCACCGGCTGCCCGTAAGTATAAATCGGTAAAATCATATTCCTTAACTCTGTGAATTTATTCCTTAACTCTAATTTTTTATTCCAGTGCGCTGAGAAATTATTCCTAAGCGCTGTCGTTTTATTCCTTATCTATTTCCGAAGCGTTTTGATTCCATATAACTCTGTAGAATAATGGTGGCGCTGATTTCGTCGACAAGTGCCTTGTTCTGACGGGCTTTTTTCTTGAGCCCTCCGTCTATCATAGCCCGATGTGCCAGCACAGAGGTAAAGCGCTCGTCGACATACTCAACAGGAATGTCTGGCAGAATCTTCCGCAAGCGATTCACGAAGGGCGTTATGCGGCGCATATTTTCCGAATCCTCCCCGCTGTTCTGCACGGGATGGCCTATAACGATTCGTTCCACCTCTTCCTTTTTTAAATACTCCACAATGAACGCCTCCAGACACGGCGTTTCCACCGTTGTCAGTCCGTTCGCAATCAGCTGCAGAGGGTCAGTCACAGCTAGACCCGTGCGCGCCTTCCCGTAGTCTATGGCAAGAATCCGCGCCAAGGCCTTATTTGTATTTCAGGCTCAGCCCGATGTAGATTCCAACAACTACAGCCAGCAGCAATAGCCACACCCATATGGGGAAGCCACGCCAAGGTTTACGCTTTGGCTTATGCTGGAAGTCAATCTTCTTCTCGTCGTCTTTGTTTTCCATCATTCTATTGAAATTCGTTAGTTTCAGAAATTCCGCGGTAAAATTACGGAATATTTTTTGAAAGTTACGGAAAACAGCCCATTTTTGCTCCAAATTTATTATTAATTAATGATACCATGTGGAAATTCACCTCTTTTTACTCATATTACTGAGGCTCTCGGCAGCTTCCAGCACTACCGACTCCCTAACGCAAATACTCTTTTCTGCATTGGAAGTAAAACTATCAAAACGGTTATCCGCTAACGCGAGAAACACCCCTCTCGTCAGAGGTATTACATGCCCTTTTCTTGCATGGAGAGGACGTCTTTTACGTAAAGATTTCTACTTCTTCAGATTGTCTAAAAAAGGGCTTTTTTCTGAGCCATCGAACGTAAAACAGAAAATCCTGATAGAGAGAGAAGTTTCCCAAATTTCACAACAAAAAATCACCAAACGGGATAAAAGTTTCCGAAAAGCCTCTCCAAACGACACTCTCAATTGGGGTATTCGAAAAAAAGTTTCCAAAATGAAAAATTATTTCATTTTTATTTTGTCAGTTCCAGAAAAGATTCTACCTTTGTAGCCGTTTTGCCGCTGCACGATTCAGAAGAGCATCGGAGCACTACAAAACCACCAGAAAAAGCATACATCAGAAAAAAAAACAAATAAACAAAAAACCATGAGCAGTTCAGAATTTAAAATCGTGAAAAGAAACGGTGCGATGGTGCCGTTCTCCATTGAGAAAATCAAGAATGCTGTCCGCAAGGCTTTCCTTTCGGTCGGTACGTTTGCCACTGAGGAAGACCTCACTAACATCCTTGCGCGCGTACATATTAGTAATGGTATGAGCGTGGAGGAAATTCAGAATCAGGTGGAGATTGCCCTGATGGCTGAAAAGTATTTCGCCGTAGCAAAGAGTTATATGCTCTACCGCCAGCGCCATACCGAGGACCGCGAAACAGTAGAGAAGCTTAACTTCCTCACAGGCTATGTAGATGCTGCCAACGCCGCTACCGGCAGCAAGTTCGACGCTAACGCTAACGTGGAGAACAAGAACATCGCCACCCTCATCAGCGAGCTTCCCAAGCAGAGCTTTATCCGTTTGAACCGTCGTTTGCTCACAGACCGCCTGCGCGAGATGTACGGACGCGAGCTGCCCGACAAATACCTGCGACTGCTCAATCAACACTTTATCTATAAAAACGACGAAACCAGCCTTGCCAACTACTGCGCCTCCATTACCATGTATCCCTGGCTGCTGGAAGGCCTGAGGCCGCTGGGTGGCATCTCTACAGCCCCCACCAACCTCAAGTCGTTCTGCGGAGGATTCGTTAACATGGTGTTCATGGTGTCGAGCATGCTGAGCGGCGCCTGCGCCACGCCCGAGTTTCTAATGTATATGAACTACTTCATCGGTAAAGAATACGGCGACGACTACTACCTTCATGTCGATGACGTCGTGGACCTCTCGAAGAGACAGCGCACCATCGACAACATCATCTGCGACTGCTTCCAGCAGGTGGTCTATACACTTAACCAGCCTGCCGGCGCACGCAACTACCAGAGCGTTTTTTGGAACATCTCGTACTACGATCGCTACTACTTTGAAAGTCTTTTCGGCGAGTTCCGCTTCCCCGACGGCTCGAAGCCTCAGTGGGAGTCACTCAGCTGGCTGCAGAAGCGCTTCATGAAGTGGTTTAACAAAGAGCGCACAAAGGCCGTTCTGACATTCCCCGTGGAAACAATGGCGCTACTCAGCAAGGACGGCGATGTAATGGATGCTGAATGGGGCGACTTTACTGCCGAAATGTACTCTGAGGGACACTCCTTCTTCACCTACATCAGCGACAATGCCGATTCGCTTTCATCGTGCTGCCGCCTGCGCAATGAGATTCAGGACAACGGCTTCAGCTACACCCTCGGTGCCGGCGGTGTCAGCACTGGCTCGAAGAGTGTGCTCACTATTAACCTGAATCGCTGCATACAATATGCCGTCCGAGGCGGACTGAACTACATGGACTACTTGGAAGAAATCGTTGACCTTGTCCACAAAGTACAGTTGGGCTACAACGAGAACCTTCGTGAGCTGGACCGCAAGGGTATGCTTCCCCTCTTCACAACGGGCTACATCAATCTCTCACGTCAGTACCTCACCATCGGCGTAAATGGTCTTGTGGAAGCAGCTGAATTCCTCGGCATCACCATTAACGATAACCCTGATTACGAACGCTTCGTGCAAGATGTGCTGGGCCTCATCGAGCGCTATAACAAGAAATATCGCTCGAAGGACGTCCTCTTCAACTGCGAAATGATTCCTGCCGAGAATGTGGGTGTCAAGCACGCTAAGTGGGACCGCGAAGACGGTTACCAAGTGCCGCGCGACTGCTACAACAGCTATTTCTACATCGTCGAGGATACCACGCTGAATGTTCTTGATAAGTTCCGCCTACACGGGCGTCGCTATGTGGAGCACCTCACAGGCGGCTCAGCTTTGCATTGCAACCTAGAGAGTCATCTCTCGCAGGCACAATATCGTCAGTTGCTGCGCGTAGCTTCTGTCGAAGGATGCAACTACTTCACCTTCAACATCCCCAACACACTCTGCAACGACTGCGGACACATTGACAAGCGCTATCTGAAAGAGTGCCCTGTCTGCCACAGCAAAGACGTGGATTACCTTACCCGCATCATCGGCTACATGAAGCGCGTCAGCAACTTCTCCCTCCCGCGTCAGAAGGAAGCTGCTCGCCGTTACTACGCCAGCAAGGACAAAGCACCTGAGTGCGTGGAAGCTTAAGGTAATGCTAAAATACGTAGACTACGACATTGTCTTCGACGAGGTTCCGGACGAAGTGGCATTGGCTGTCAGCCTTTCCCTTTGTCCGAACCGTTGCGAAGGCTGTCACAGTCCCCATCTGCGTGAGGACATCGGCGAAGAACTGACATTGGAGCGGCTCGCTTCCATCATCCGCATTTATCGTAGTGGCATTACTTGCCTCTGCCTGATGGGCGGCGATGGAGACACAAAAACATTGGAACTTTTGGCCCGCTCGCTCCGAACAGCCTTCCCCACCCTACGTCTTGCCTGGTATTCGGGTCGTCAGCAACTGCCAGAAGGAATGGACGTCTCTGTGTGGGACTACGTAAAACTCGGTCCCTACATTCCAACTCGCGGCTCGCTGAAAAGTCCTACCACCAACCAGCGTTTGTTCCGCGTTCTTTCTGACACCACATTGGAAGATCTCACGTTTCGTTTCTGGAAAAAGTGACGCCTTCCAAGAGACAGGTTCATTTCTCTGCAACGTACATCCGGCAGACACCGAATGTCAGACTGCGAGCACGAGCCCTGGAAAAACCTGCCTCACGCAACATGGGCAAAAACACAGGTGGTTTGGGGAACTTCAAAATAGAATCAGGCAGATAGGTATATGCACTTCGGTTGCCTGTCAGGCGTGTACCGATAGCTGGGAGTATTTTCAATGCGTAGAGTTTATAACCCCAGAACAGGAAACGGTTATCTGGGTAAGAGAGTTCTAGGACAACCAGCCTTCCATTAGGCTTCAAGACGCGACACATCTCTCGCAAACCCTGCGAGAGATTCTCAAAATTGCGCACGCCGAAAGCAACACTAACACGGTCGAAACTGGAATCGTCAAAAGCCAGCGCCTCAGCATCACCCTGCTGTAAAGTCACAGGTAGTCCTACAGCTTTCACACGCCCTACTTCAAGCATATTCTCCGACAAATCAATACCCGTTACCTGTGACCCGGCAGCCGCCTTTTTCGCTACAGCAATAGCAAGGTCTGCCGTCCCCGTAGCAACATCCAACATGCAAATAGGCTGCTTAGTATTGACAATCTGACGCACAGCCTTTCGTCGCCACCCCTTGTCGGCATTCAACGACGAAAGATGATTGAATCGGTCATAGCCCAAAGCTATGCTATCAAACAAGGCTCGAATTCCTTCTTTCTTTGGCATTATCGAAATACGCTTGTATAAATACTACGCCAAAAGCATTCCCACGCCCAACAGCAGAGCGAGCAAAAAAGTGGATATGACCAACAAGGGAAGCATAGGGTCAAGATCATGTCCATGACGTTTCCAAACGCCAAAGAGATGCTTTATATATAAAGGCAATGTCAGCAGGAACAACAGATTCCATAGCGAAGTATAGCGCAAGATAACAAATACAAGCAAAGCCAGCCACCCAATTACAATTAGCGCCGTCTGATAAATCTTCGCCCGATGTTCCCCCATCAGAAGGGGAAGAGTAACACGCGTTCCTGCATCAGACTTCATGTCGCGGATATTGTTGACATTGAGCACAGCCACACTAAAACAACCTATGCCTACGGCAGGCAGGATAAGCAGCCACGAATCTACTTCGTGACAAGCGACATAGTAGCCCCCCAGCACAGGCACCAGCCCGAAAAAGATGAAAACAGAGATGTCACCCAGCCCACGATAGCCATATGGATTCTTGCCCAATGTATAACGCATTGCTGCCCAAATAGCACAAGCACCCAAAGCGAGAATGCAAAGAGGTTCTGTTTTCCACAGCGTACCCCAAGACAGCCACGTCATTACTGCACCCGACAAGCAACATAACCCCACTAACACCGCTATGCTCACACGAAAATCACGCTCCGTCAATAGCCCTTCAGAAAGACTATATAGAGGGCCTTCGCGTCCCTCACCATCCGTACCTTGCAGATAGTCTCCCAGCTCGTTCGACATATTTGAGAGGATTTGTAACAACACCGTCGTCAACAACGTAAAAACAATTACTGGCCACGGCACTCGATATTGCTCACAAGCCAGCAAAACGCCAAGCACCACACCTGCCAACGACAGCGGCAGCGTACGTAGCCGCATAGAGAAAATCAACGATTTCGTCTTATTCATTTATTATTCGATTAAAAAGGATTATTAATGTAGGTTTGTCTCCGTCTCAGTCAAGGATTCTCCATTCACCCGTAGCAAAGTCTATTTCGAAACGTTCAGCATAGTGCAACTCACACTTGCCCTCCTGAAAAGTCACAGGGAATATAATGGTCTTCGATTCGGGCAGTCCAGGATCCATCCAGCGATCGCCCACATAAAGATAAGTGGTCTGTTTCGATCCGTTCACTGTCAGAATGGAGGCCGCCTGCGTATCGTAGCAGATGCTGTCGCCCACATTCTCCAAGGGACTCCATCCCTCCGTGAGTGAATGTGAACAAGAAAGTTTACACTGGTTCGGGTCCCAGCCCGTGCAAGCCGACGAGAGCATATAATACATCTCACCTACCCTTGCAATAGCTGGTGCTTCGCGGCTCTGATGGGCAAAAAGGATATTGCAAGACAACGCCTCGGTATAGTCGTCCGACAAGCGGAAAAGCCCCAAATGCTGGTTTTCCTCAATTGTAGATATAAAGTATGCTTTACCGTCAGCGTCTTGAAAGACATTGCAGTCACGGCTCTTGATATTTAACGGGCGTCCTGCATGATGCAGACGATAGGGACCGTCAACCTTGTCACTTACAAATACAGCCGCCTCAGAAGCGCCATAGTTGCGCCCCTCCCAGTGGCACCATACCACATATTGTCCCGTCAATGCGCAATAGAGCAATTTCGGACGTTCAATGAAACGTCGCTGCCCTAAGTCGGGCGTCGTCTCACCATTCTTGATGATTTTTCCAACAAAAGTCCAGTGTACCAGGTCAGGCGAGCTGTACATGTTGACATCCGGCCTCCACGAATCACTCCGGTCCTCGCCAATCATGTACCACAACCCGTTCTGATACAAGAAGCCTGCACCATGTGCCTGGACGACATTGCCATCAGTGTCTTTCCAAAGGCCTCCGTTCGTTATCACTGTCCGCCCACTTTGCCCAAGCAAATACAGAGGAGCAATACAAAGAAAAGTCAACAAAAGAATATAACCCTTTTTCATAGTTTCACGTTTTTATGATTTTCGCGACAAAAATACATAGAAAAATGACAAAATGCAACAAAAAGGCACAAAGAAAAAACAGTTTTTAGGAAACGAAATGGGTTCAAAGGAACAGACGACACCAATTATCAAAAACAACAAGGCCGTCAGGACCAAACTTCTCAAGACTACGACGGGCTTGGGTTGGGCTTTTCTCTTCATTAAGTCGAGTTTTGGAAAAGAACTTGTCTGCAAAGCAGATTAACTGTTCTTCAATAGTAACGGGACGCATATCACGATGAGGCATTGGCCAATGATTCTCTTCTATCTGACGAAGGGTAAGACCCGTGCCCGTATGGCGTTCACAAACGAGAGCGTGACGGGGATAGCCTTCGGCACGCAGGATGTCAGCACCAATAATGCCATGACAGATATAAGGTTCCGTACCGAAACACTGAATGCCTGCGGCATTGGTGCGGAAGATACCTATATCGTGCAACATGGCAGCCTCCTCCACAAAAGCAACATCGACATCCAACTCAGGATGACAAACCGCCAAAGCAAGAGCCTTGTCTGCCACACTGCGACTATGCACAAGCAAAATGTGGCGCAAGGCATTTTCTTCGGTATAGTATTTGTTTATGATTTGCAGCGGATTCATTAAAAAATGCGCGTTAGGAATGATGAATTAGGATTTTTAATGTAACTTTGCAGCCGCAAAAATAATAAGAATATGGATATTGAACAAATACTAAACTACAAAATTCTTGGCATTCGTGCTGGCGACCCGCTCATTTTCGCCTTAAAAGTTTTCCTCATTGTCATTGTTGCCAAAATTGTGCTCACGGTCATTGGCAAACTCTTTAGGAAGTCGGAAAAAAATCCGCGTAGTGTCATGGACACTACGACGCGCAAGTACTTCGAACGTATCATTAAGTTCATCATTTACATTATTGCCATCACCTCCATCCTCTATCTCATTCCGGGCATGGAAAAGGTAGGAAGTTCCATCCTGACCAGTGCAGGCATTATGGCTGCAGCAGTAGGTCTTGCAGCACAAGACGCCCTTTCCAACTTCATTGGCGGACTATTCATCGTCATTAGCAAACCTTTCCGCGTAGGTGACTACATCCATGTGGAAGGTACGGTAACAGGTACAGTTAAGGAAATCACACTACGCCACACCGTCATCACCAATAACGAGAACCGCACCATCTTGGTGCCCAACAGCGTAATAAACTCCAAGACCATTATCAATAGCACGGTCATGGACTCCCGCACATGCGCTTTCGTAGAAATAAACGTCTCATATAATGAAAATCTCGACCATGCTATGGAAGTGATGCGCGATGAAATTATGCGTCACCCCCTGCTCATCGACTACCGTTCGCCAGCAGAGATTGAAGCAGGTTTGCCATTAATTAAGACCAAGGTTATTTCTTTAGATGACTCATCCGTGAAACTTAGGGCATGGGCATGGGCATCCACGTCGGCCAATGCCTTTAACATGAAGTGCGACCTGCTGAAGAACATCAAGGAGCGTTTCGACCACGAAGGCATCGAGATTCCGTACCCATACTTCAACCAAGTGCTGGTGAAATAAAGAAACGGCCTTGCCCCTGCGGGTAAGGCCGTTTTCATTGAGAACGTTTACTTCTCCACTTTCACGTCGACATGGCGCAACTTGCGTTTATCGGACGAGGGGCCGTAGTAGATGCGGTAAGTGCCAGGTGTGCATGCAAGGCCGCCAGCGTTGTTGTCAAAGACACACAGCTCCTTGTCCGTCAGCGTGAAGGGCACCTCCACTTTGCTGTGGGCGGGAACCTCCACACGCTTGAAGCCGCGCAGCGCATAGCAGGGGCCCTCTTTCTCGCCGAGTTTCGTCACGTAGAGCTGGACCACCTCTTCGCCATCACGATGGCTGCGGTTTTTCACGGGAATGGTCAGAGTCACACCGTTTTTCACCTGCTCCTGAGCCACCACATGCTTTTTGGAAAACCGGATGGACAGCATACCGATCGAAAGGGAGAAGGACTTCTTCGTCCCCCCCCAGAGGGCACTTCCATATTTAAATGTACTGTAGCTGAGTCCGTGGCCGAAGGGGAACAGGGGGTGCTCTTTCGTATAGCGGTAGGTATGGCCAGCACTCATGTTGTAGTCTTCATAATCAGGCAGCTGAGCATCACTTTTGTAGAAGGTGACGGGCAGACGACCTGCAGGATTGTATTCGCCAAAGAGCACGTCGGCAATGGCAAGACCTCCATTCTGACCACCATACCACCCTTGCACAATGGCATCGCAGCTTTTCGTCTCAGGCTCCAAAGCAATTGCTGAACCAGACAGATTAACATAGACCACATGTTTTCCTGCCTTACGAAGTACTTGCAGCGTATGGCGTTGGATAGCGGGAAGCTCAATGCTGGTTCGATCACCACCCTTAAATCCTTCGTAATCCACCCGCATCTCCTCGCCTTCCAACTGAGGCGATATTCCGCCTACATAAATGACATCGGTAATACCTTCGAGGGCAGCCAGCAGTTCTTCATCCGTGATAGCTGCATCTTCCACCAGCCCACTCACCTTATGATAATAGATAGCATCGGGATTGGATAGCTTTGATTGGATGCCTTCAAGAACGCTGTAAGTATGGCGAGGTGTGCCGTTGTAATTGCCCCAGTGAGCCACAGTATCTGCAGCATTGGGTCCAATGACAGCCAGTCGACGGCTACTTGAATAGCTAGTCGCATCCAAGGGCAACGTGTGGCGTTTGTTTTGCAGAAGCACAATCGTTTCGTGAGCCATACGCAACGCAAGTGCATCGTGTGCCTCACAAGCAATGACTGATGAAGGAATCTTTGTCCACTCCACTAAGCTATCGGGATCCATCTCGCCCAACTGGAAACGGGCACGCAGCAGACGAAACAGGGATTTATTTACCTGCTCTTCTGTCAGAAGGCCACGCTCCACAGCCTCGGGTATACGTCTATAAGTGCCTCCACAGTTGAGGTCAGTACCATTTATGACCGCGTCTGCCGTAGCACTAGCGCCATCGGGATGAGTACGGTGGTTCTCGTAGCTCTTGGAATAAAAGTCATCAATAGCTCCACAATCACTCACGACGACGTCGTCATACCCCCATTGATTGCGGAGGATCTGCACCAGTAGCGTGTTGCTGCCGCAGCAGGGATCGCCCTCAAAAGCATTGTAGGCACACATCACCTCCTTCACATGCCCCTCACGCACCAGTCGTTCAAAGGCATAAAGATAAGTTTCCTTCAGGTCGCGCAGAGAGATATCCTCGGCGTTGAATGCATGGCGCTTATACTCCGGGCCACTATGTACGGCATAGTGCTTAGCACACGCGTGGAGTTTGTCATACTTGCTATCCTCAGGACCCTGCAGACCACGCACGACGGCAAGTCCCATCATAGCCGTCAGGTAGGGATCTTCGCCGTAGGTCTCTTGCCCACGTCCCCAGCGGGGGTCACGGAAGATATTGATATTAGGTGTCCAAACGGTAAGGCCCTGATACTGCCCCGAACCGCCAGACTGTTCGTATAGTGTATGCTTAGCGCGGCCTTCATCGGAGGTAGCTGTGAAGACTTGTTCTACCAATTCATCGTCAAACGATGCCGCCATACCAATAGATTGCGGGAAAACGGTGGCAAGACCCGAGCGGGCATAACCATGAAGGGCCTCGCTCCACCAGTCATAACGACGGATACCCCATTCAGGGATAGCCGCTGAGCTGTTAACCATTAGCGAAGCCTTCTGCTCCAACGTCAGACGCGAGACAAGGTCGGCAGCCCGTTCGTCGGGCGAGAGATTGGGATCCTGATAGGGATAACGTACCTGCGACATTATACCCAAGGCGCTGCAAAGTAGCAACGAAAAAAGCAAAAATGAACGTCTCATACTATTCTGTTTTTTTATTTCTATTTCTCTCTACTTTATTAAATCAATCTTTTGACTCCTCCTGAGCAGAAGGGAGGCAAAACGACAAAACACAGTCTTCGACAATGTTGAAACTACAAAGGACATCATATTCCTGAGCGTTTGCAGAGCAGTGGGCTGTGGTTTTCAGCCAATCAAATGATGTAGGTGACATCGGCACACTCACCGTCAACTGGTTTTGGCAATCCAACAACCGGATGCCGACAGCCTTGTATAGCGCCTCCTTTGCCGTCCACAACAGCAACTCGCCATCAGGGGATGAAAAACAGGACGATTGCAGGAAAGCCTTTTCATCGGCATTGACATACCTGCTTACCACGCGCATCACCCTGTCCGTCCGTCGCTCGATGTCCACGCCCACAGCTTTCGATGGATGCCAAGCAAGGGCAGCATACCCTTTCGTATGGGAGATGCTGATTTCAAAGGAATGGTCTGTCAGCGAGGGACGTCCGTCGGCATCGTACGAAACAACTTTATCTCCGCCCAGGCATCGAGCCACTAACATGCGGACAGCCAGCCATTCGCAACGGCGCGAAGGATTATGGAGAGTTTCAAGTCGTGTCTGCATCGTAGTAAAGGCTTCCATCGTCTGCGTCGCAGTAAGTAAGGAAATCAGTTCTTCCTCAGTCTCAACAATCTGCCAAACAGCGACGTGGACATTTGTCCCTTCGATGGTACATTCACTCCGTAGCATGGACGATTACTTTCACTTTCATGATACGACGGGCATCCATTTCCAACACTTCAAACGAATAGTTCTCGTAGTCAATGGTTTCGTTGAGTTTAGGGAAGTCGCCCTTCAGTTCCAGCAACAGCCCTGCCAGCGAGTCGGCATCGCCCGACACCTCGTCGAATGTTTCATCGTCGATACCCAACACCTTGCAAAAATCGCTAAGCAGCGTCTTTGCCTCGAAGATATAGGTGTTGCTATTGAGTTTCGTATAGGACTTGTCGACTTCATCGTACTCATCGTTGATTTCACCGACAATCTCCTCCAAAATATCCTCCATCGTGACGATACCCAGCGTGCCGCCGTACTCATCCACCACGATAGCAATGTGGCACTTATCGCGCTGAAACTCGCGCAGCAATTCATCAATCTGCTTCGTCTCGGGCACGAATACAGCCTTCCTAACCAACCGCTGCCAATGAAAGTCAGCCGGACGGTCGAGGTACGGAAGAAGATCCTTAATATAAAGGATACCGCGGATGTTATCCACCGTGTCTTCATAGACAGGGATACGCGAGAAGACATTCTCAGCCACGAAGCGAAGCACTTCAGCATAGTCCTCCGAAATATCAAGTGCCATCAAATCAAGACGCGACGTCATCACCTCCTTCACCGTTTCGTCGCCAAAGCGGATAATGCCCTCCAGAATGTTCTGTTCCTTCGACAGTTCACGTTTATCCGTCAGCTCCAGCGCCTGCTCCAAGTCATCGACGGAAAGATTATCGCCATGCGTAGGCATTTTGTCTACTATAACGGACGACCTTGCCAGCATCCCCGCCAAAGGCGAGAACAGCTTCGTCAACGCATAGATGACAGGCACCACCCTACGGCAGAACTTCAGCGGGCGGTCTGCCGCATAAAGCTTCGGCATTATCTCACCAAACAACAGCAGCACGAACGTCAGCAATACCGTGATGCACACGAATTCCACCCATGCCGCAGCAAAGTGGAAAATGTTCATCAACGCATAGTTCGTGAGCAGAATGATGGTGACGTTAACCAAGTTGTTTGTTATCAGTATCGTAGCAAGCAGACGCTCTGGCCGCTCAAGCAAGCGCAGGATAGTGCGGTCTCGCAGGCTGTCGCTCTCTTCCAACGTCCCTTTGTCGGTAGGCGACAAGGCGAAGAAAGCGAGTTCGGAAGCAGACACATATCCTGAGCAGACAAGCAGTAGCGCCGTGAGCACCAACGCAACAATGGCACCCACCGAAGGTGGTGTCACAGAGATTACGCTACAAGGAATAAATAGCATAAACAACATTCTACGATCACTTCAGGTCATCGGCAGTAAGATTCTCATCGACGGGCACGTCCTGCGTGCGTTCTCCAGCTGCAGGACGGGGCAACAGCTCCAGCGTATCGGCATACACCTCGCAGACGGTACGATGGATGCCGTTCTGGTCGTCATACGAACGGTAGCGCAGCTTGCCCTCCACATAAATTCTGTCGCCCTTGTGGACATACTTCTCCACCGTTTCGGCAATCTTGCCCCAAAACACAATGTTGTGCCACTCCGTACGGTCGGGTATGGTGGTACCGTTCTGCATGGTGTAGCCGCGCTCCGTCGTTGCCAGCGTGAAACTTGCTACGGCATTGCCCGTATCAAAATAACGAACCTGAGGCTCACGCCCCACATTTCCAATCAGGATGACCTTGTTGATAGACATACGATTCTTCTTTTCAATTGAGGGTGTAAAGATAAGCCTTTTTTCTCATTCCGGCAACAAATTCGGCGTTTTTTTCGGATAACGGGTTACAATTCCACAGCCCACTACGTTAATTCCACAGCCCACTACGTTGTGAGCGCAGCCCAATGGGCTGTGAGCGCAGAGTAAGGGGCTACGCGTGCAGATGTAGCTTCCGCCAAAAGACCTACTCCCCATGCAGCAAAAGGGTAATAAGCCGAGGTAGTGCATAGTCGTCCAGCTTGTCTATCCTTATTATATTATAGGGGTTTAGGGTGGGAAGCTTGCCTGTAATCTCCACCTCGTAGAGCGTGGCATGTATGACCTGATGCGAAAGGATATGACGTCGGCTGCAGCGGAAACGGATTTCCTTCTTAAACTGTCTGAATTCAGCAGGTAATATCGCTGCCATGTCGTCTTCCGTGTTTTCTTCTGACGGCTGCTCCACCATCGGAAGTTCATAAAGGCCTCGCCAAATATCGTCAGAGGTACGCTTGTGGAGATACATGCTTTCGGCGTTGTGAACGTAGAAGTAGTTGAACCAACGATCCGTCACCTTTGTGCGATGACTTTTGACAGGGAGTTCATCCACTAAACCCCGAGCCAATGCAAGACATTTGTCAGCCAAAGGACAAGCGTCGCAATTGGGTGAATGTGGCACACATTGCAAAGCACCAAACTCCATGACGGCCTGATTGTAGTGGGCAGGAGCCTCATGAGGAAGCAGCTGAGCAGCCAGCGCAGCAAAATACTTCTGCCCTGCGGTTGTATCGATGGGTTCCGTCACAGCAAACAGACGGGAGAGCACACGATAGACATTACCATCAACCACAGCTACAGGAAGGCCAAAGGCAAACGACCCGATAGCAGCCGCAGTATATGCCCCTACGCCACGCAGGCGAAGCAGTCCTTCATAAGTGTTTGGGAATCCGCCCTGTGCCACCACCTGACGGGCTGCAGCATGGAGATTGCGTGCACGACTGTAGTAGCCTAAGCCCTGCCAAAGACGTAGCACGCGGTCCTCATCAGCCTCAGCCAACGCCTCCACCGTAGGAAACTCTCGCATGAAACGCACATAGTAGTCATACCCCTGCGCCACGCGCGTCTGCTGAAGGATGATTTCCGATATCCACACGGCATAAGGATCAGTCGTTTCGCGCCAAGGAAGCTCACGACGATGGCTATCATACCAGTTAATCAATATCTCAGCAATTACATCCATTTTTCACTCAAAAAGGAGCATTTTGCGCCTTTTCGGGGGCAAAAATAGCCCATAATCACCAAGAAATAAAAAAAAATGATAAAAAAAAGTAGAATTTTTTTGGGGGGAACTGGAAAAGATGTAAATTTGCAAACCGAAAATAGCATTTACCATCGTATAACCAATAAATTAACTTAACAAAAAAATGACAAAGCAAGAAGTTGTAAGCGAAATCGCAATGAAGACTGGTGTTGACAAGCAGGATGCCCTGAAGTGTGTTGAAGCCTTTATGGAGGTCGTCAAGGGTTCTCTCATCAACGGTGAGAATGTGTACCTGCGTGGTTTTGGTAGCTTCATCTTGAAGAAGAGAGCTCAGAAGACTGCCCGCAATATCTCCAAGAACACCACTCTGGTTGTTCCCGAGCATAACATCCCCGCCTTCAAGCCCGCTAAAGTCTTCATGCAGGGTGTGAAGGAATAATATTTTTCTTATTAATTAATTGACAATCACCTATGCCAAGCGGAAAGAAGAAAAAAAGACATAAAATGTCTACGCATAAGCGCAAAAAACGCTTACGCAAGAATCGTCATAAGAGCAAGTAAGCTCTTGTGAGCAACAGAACAAAGAACGAACTTCGGGGATAAATGCTCTTCAGGGGTTTGTTCTTTGTCTTTTTTAATCAAGCATACCATACCCCGTGACAAGCGAACTATATATTGATGTACAACCCAAGGAGATACACATCGCCCTGACGGAGGATAAGCAACTGGTGGAATACCAGCGTGAGGGGCGTGAGGCATCCTGCACCGTGGGCAACATGTATCGGGGGCGCGTGAAAAAAATCATGCCCGCCCTCAATGCCTGTTTCGTCGATGTCGGTACTGAAAAGGAGGCCTTCCTGCACTACTACGACCTTGGGCTGCGCTTCAATTCCTACGACAAATACTTCAAACAACTCACCAGCGACAAGAAGAAAACCCCTTCTTACGCCAAAGCCACCATACTGCCCGAGTTACCCAAAGAAGGAAGCATCAGCGAATACCTTACGCAGGGACAGGAAATCCTCGTCCAGGTAACCAAGGAACCCATCAACACGAAAGGTCCACGCATCACCTGCGACATTTCCTTCGCCGGGCGGTTCCTAGTGCTTGAGCCATTCTCTGATCGTGTTTCTGTATCCTCGAAAATTAAGTCATCTGAGGAACGGGCACGACTCAAACAGCTCCTCCAAAGCATCAAGCCGAAAAACTTTGGCGTCATTGTACGCACAGCCTGCGAAGGCAAGCGTGTAGCAGAACTCGATGCGGAACTCAACGTACTCGTTAGCCGTTGGGAAGATGTTGTCAGTAAAATGCAGCTTGCAGAAAAGCCCCCCAAACTTGTCTTTGAGGAAACGAGCCGAGCCGTTGCCATGCTGCGCGATCTTTTCAATCCCTCCTACGAGTCAGTCTATGTGAACGACAAGGATGTGTTCTATCAAATCCGAGACTACGTGTCCCTTATTGCTCCTGAGCGCGAGCAAGTCGTCAAGCACTATACGGGCAATCTGCCCATCTTCGACAATTTCGGCATCACCAAGCAGATTAAATCATCCTTCGGACGCATCGTGCCTTACAAAGGAGGCGCCTATCTCGTCATCGACCATACGGAAGCCCTCCATGCCGTTGATGTAAACAGCGGACACCGCTCGCACGGACGTTCTGACCAGGAGGTAAACGCCATCGAAGTCAACCTCGGAGCTGCAGATGAACTGGCTCGTCAGTTACGACTGCGCGACATGGGCGGAATTATCATTGTCGACTTCATCGACATGGATACTGCCGAAAACCGACAGAAGCTCTACGAACGTATGAGTGAGAACATGAAGCGCGACCGTGCAAAGCACAACATCCTCCCGTTGAGCAAATTTGGACTGATGCAGATTACCCGTCAGCGTGTACGTCCCGCCATGGACGTGGAAGTCGAGGAAACCTGCCCCACATGCTTCGGCACTGGTGTCATCAAGTCATCCATTCTCTTTACCGATACACTTGAAAGCAAGATCGATTATCTTGTCCGCAAGCTGAAAGTTAAGCGCTTCGACCTTCACATCCATCCCTACGTAGCAGCCTACGTCAACCAAGGCCTGCCCTCACTTGCCATTCGCTGGCGCATGAAATACGGCCTCGGCTTTCGCATCGTCCCCAACCAATCCCTTGGCCTACTCCAGTACACCTTCTACGATAGCCGTCACAACGAAATCGACATGAAGGAGGAGCAGGAAATCATGGAAAAAAGCGAAAAGAAATAGCACCTTGTGCTAACGAAAAGAAGCACTCACGGACTGACGTTCGTCACACTTTAACGGATTCCCCTCGCATTCAGCGCAGCCTGATAACGTCGAGCATTGGCATTATGCTCAGCGAGGGTGACGGCAAAGTTGTGATATCCGCTGAAATCCTCACGCGCACACATATATAAATAGTTGTGACGGGCAGGATTAAGTACAGCCTCCAAAGCCTGCACCGAAGGAATACGGATAGGCGTCGGGGGGAGACCCGTGTGGAGATATGTGTTATAAGGTGATTCCACCTTCAGATGCTCAAAAAGGATGCGTTTAAGCGTAGGGTCGCCTACAGCATACTTCACAGTTGGGTCTGCCTGAAGCAACATGCCCTTGTTGAGGCGATTTAAATAGAGCGCAGCCACAAGGGGTTTCTCGTTCGCCTGCGCTGTTTCCTCATCAACAATCGAGGCCAGGACCGCCACTTCATCAGGCGTAAGTCCGACAGATTCTGCTTTTTTCTTTCGGTCATCGTTCCAATAGTGCTCATACTCACGTTCCATCCTTCGTAGGAAATCATCGGGCGTCATTGTCCAATAAACCTCGTATGTATTGGGAATGATACGCGCCATCTGTTCAGGACGGATAAGTACTGCAGCAAAGTCTGCCGAGTCGGCCATCAACCGATGTCCCAGCGCTCCTGCCACAGGCGCGAAGGTTCGTGCCGAAGGGACTACAATCTTAACCGGAGTCTGATTGCCCGAAAGCAACCGATGCCAGATATCCCTCATGCTGTCGCCCTTGCGAATTGCATAATTTCCAGGACGGAACGCATCGGAACGATGTGCCAGCCAGCGGAGTCCGCGCACGTCACACTGGGCAGACTCTCCTACCCTGTCAACGATGGTCTGCGTCGGCTCATTCGGCCATACCTTCACCGTCTGTTCCTCCTCCACATTAACAAGAGGACTCATCACATAGTACCATCCAAAGGCGACTGCAGCACCGAGAAGGACCACCACAACGCCACAGACTGATAGAAAAATCTTACCCTTCTTTTTCATAATGGCTGCAAAATTACTATGTTTCTTTAACAAACCAAAGGTTACGTCCGTTTCATTTAGAAAAATGTAAATATATTTGCATTTTCGCTCGGCTCTCCTTATCTTTGCAAACGTAAAATCTAAAAACCCGAACAATGAAACGAATTATCACCGCTTCCCTTGCCGTCATGCTGATGGCGCTTCCTTCCCTTGCCCAGCGCGAGGCCAAACTCACCATCCACCCTTCACAGGGCAAGTATGTCATCAACCGTAATATCTACGGACAGTTTGCTGAACACCTCGGCACCTGCATCTACGGTGGCCTTTGGGTAGGCGAAGGCTCCCCTATCCCTAACACCTACGGTTACCGCAACGATGTTGTCGGTGCCCTGAAAGAACTCCATATCCCCGTACTGCGCTGGCCCGGTGGTTGCTTTGCCGACGACTATCATTGGGAGGACGGTATCGGTCCCCGCAGCGAGCGTCCGAAGAAAGTCAATAGCACGTGGGGAGGCACGGTGGAAGACAACTCTTTCGGCACCCATGAGTTTCTGAATCTTTGTGAACTGCTTGACTGCGAGCCCTACGTTTCCATGAACATCGGCAGCGGCACCGTGCGTGAAACTGCCGACTGGGTGGAATACATGACTGCCGACAATGGTCCGCAGGCTGAACGTCGCGCTCGCAATGGACGAAAAGAGCCTTGGAAGGTAAAGTTCATCGGCATCGGCAACGAAGCCTGGGGTTGCGGAGGCAACATGACACCCGAATACTATGGCGACGAGTATCGCCGCTATGCCACCTACTGCCACGACTTCAGCGGCAACCACCTCTTCAAGATTGCCAGCGGCGCCAGCGACTACGACTATGCCTGGACCGAAACCTTGATGAAGAACGTTGGCAACCGTGCCAATGGCCTCTCGCTCCACTATTACACCGTCCTCGGCTGGAATGGCAGCAAGGGTAAGGCCACCCGTTTCACCGACGAAGACTACTACTGGTGCCTTGGCAAGTGCCTTGGCATTGAGCCCGTCATCCAGCGTCACATCGGCATCATGGACCGCTACGATCCGCAGAAACGCATCGGACTGATGGTTGATGAATGGGGTACGTGGTGGGACGAAGAAGAGGGTACCATCCCCGGCCACCTCTTCCAGCAGAACACCATGCGCGATGCCTTTGTGGCAGCCCTCTCGCTCAACGTGTTCCATAAATACACCGACCGCATACAGATGACCAACATCGCCCAGATAGCCAACGTCCTGCAGTCGATGATTCTTACAAAAGACGACAAGATGGTGCTGACGCCGACATACTACGTCTTTAAGATGTACGTCCCCCATCAGAATGCCACCTTCCTCCCCTTCGAACTGACTTGTGATCAGATGGACGTCCGCAACGAACGCTTCAACCCTGGACGCAACAACGACGAAGAGCCGTATCGTCACCTTCCCATGCTCTCTGCTACCGCCTCGCGCAGCAACGATGGACTTATCCATATCTCGTTGGCTAATGTTGATTTGGAACAGAAACAAACGGTAACCATTTCTCTGGACGACGTAAAGGCTGCATCCGTTTCAGGAGTTATCCTCACCTCTGACAAAATCGCTGACCACAACACCTTCGCCAGCCCCTCAAAGGTGAAAGACGCCCCCTTCAAAGGCGCCCGCATCGACAAGAAAGACAAATCACAAATCACTGTCACCCTTCCTGCCAAATCCATCGTCACGTTAGAAGTGAAGACCTCAAAGAAGTAATCGTAGTTCTGCGTTGCTATGCTTTACCTCCTCATTGCAGCGGTGTGCGGAGCGCTGTTCTCCATCATCTTCAAGGTTTGTCAGCGCCGAGGTATTGACACCATGCAGGCTATCCTGTTCAACTACGTTACAGGCATATTGGTAGCATGGATTCCCCTGTTTGCTAAACAGCTATCGGGGGGTCCTGCGGTTGTCAATCCTTTTGCACAAAGCTGGATAGGGCTGGCATTGCTGCAAGGATTCTTCTTCATGAGCGGCTTCATCGTCATGGCTCAGAGCACACGCCATTGCGGCGTAGCTCTTACCACTGTGGCAGCCCGCGCAAGCCTCATCATCCCTGTCATTCTTAGTTGGATACTCCTTGCCGGCCCTGCGCCGCAGTGGATTCCTGTTACGCTGGTCATTGCCGCGCTGGTTATCATTGCTTTTGGTCGGGGCTCCGATACTGCGTCAAAAAAGAAAACGGAAGGGAAAGCCTACATGCTGTTCTTTTTTGTTTTTCTTTTTTACGGCATCGCTGACTTCTCGCTGAAAGCTGTCCAGAATACGGTTTCCCTGCAATGTGGCAACGATAGTGCTCTAGTCAGTCGTCAGCTCACGGCCCTCACTGGTACTATCTTCCTCATGGCTGCCTTGCTCAGTCTGCTTGTCATCCTTTGCCGCCCCAAGAGCCAGCGCAGCCCATGGAGTTGGCGTTCAGCAGTAGCTGGCGCCCTGTTGGGACTGGCCAATCTCGGTTGCACCACCTGCATCCTGCGCAGCCTTACCATCCTGCCCGCAGGCACCTTCTTCCCGCTCTATAATATCGGCATCGTCATCCTCGGCACATTGGCTGGAATTCTTCTCTTTAAAGAAAAGATACGCCCCCTTCAGTTCCTTGGACTGGCCATTGCCATCGTAGCCATCATTCTCTTCTTCCGCTGATTATAACAAAAAGAAGAAACTAAACACAGAAAAAGCGCTTCTACTAGTTAAAATGAAGCGCTTTCTTTGTGATTTGCAAAAAAAAGCCTACATTTGCGCCCACATATAGATTATCTATTTCGTTGAAATTGTAAGTTTATGAAAAGTCTATTCATGAAATTAGCCTTCCTGTTGATGGTATTGGCTGTATATCCCGTGACTTCAAATGCAGAGAGTAATGCCCTGCCCAAAGCCCTGAAGAAAGAGTTCAAAGCAAAGAAGAAGGAACTCAAGAAAGGCAAATGGGAGATCTATGGCAGCGACCGCACAGCCGATGTAGTCTTAATGAACCACTACAAGAAACTCAACGAACTAGGCGAGGATGCCGTTGTCATCATGGGCACAGCCACTTCGCCCGTCAAACGTATTCTTCGCATCCAAGCCCAAACCGATGCCGGACAGCGTTATGCCCAACAGGCTGGCAGTGAAATTCAAGGACGCGCCATACAAGATGACCAGCAGTTCGAGGAAGATCCATCGCAATCATTCTCTCATTTCTGCTCTGTCTATGAAACCAAGATCCAACAAGAAATCAAGGGCGAACTAAAAGAAAGCTACTCTATCATCCGCACCATAAAGGGAACTGTAAATGGAAAAAAGGGAGACGTGTATGAAATGCAGACATACTACATCGTAGATCCCAAAGGCGCTTCCCAAGCCCGTATTCGTGCATTAGAGGCAGCAGCCAACGAGTCTGAAGCTGCCCGAAAAATTGCCGAGAGAATTTCCTCCTTTGTAAAGGATGATTCTGACGACGAACAATAACCAAGGAGCAAGAACAACCCATGAGAAGCAACGCTGTTATTTCTTCCGTCTTTTTTCTACTTTGTTTGCTTTTTTCCACCCTCACCCTCACCGCTCAGGACATTGAGGAAATCAAATACAGCCCTGACTACCTTTGTGGGGAAGGTCGTGGGGAATCGCTACGTGAAGCCGACAACGAGGCGCTTCGTGACCTCATAAGCAAAATCTCCGTTTCTGTTCAAAGTGATTACTCCGACGTCACCTCCACCATTATTAACGGAAATGACTATAACGTCAATTCTGCCGTCAAAATGGTGGTCAACACCTACTCTCAGGCCACTTTGCAGAACACCGAGCGCGTTGTCATCAATGATGAGCCCGATGCCTACGTTGTTCGCTACGTGAAACGCTCGGATGTGGAAAAGATCTTTGAAAGTCGCAAGCACAAACTGATGGACATGGTAGCAAGCGCCGAAAAAGCCGAGCGTAACGCAAAAATTGACGACGCCCTGCGCTACTATTATTGGGGCTACTGCTTGCTTCAGAGCCTTCCCAACGAGAACGAAGTCGTCACGCCTGGCGGCAAGCTGCTTATCAATTACATTCCCGAGAAGATGAACGCCATTTTCAACGGGCTACGCGTCAACAAGATCAAGGAAGAAGGCAATTACGTTGATCTTGAAATACTTTATAAAGGAATGCCTGTCACAAGCATCGACTATACCTATTTCGATGGTCTCGACTGGAGCAACCTTTACAGTGCCCGCGATGGCAGGGGAGTCTTAGAAATGCGCCCGGGAGCAGCCACCGACAATCTCCGCATCAAGTGTGAATATGAGTATGTCGGTGAAGCGCATATTGACAAAGAAATAGCCACTGTCGTCAGTATCATGAAAGGGAAGGTCTTCCGCAATTCCACCCTTGGTGTCACTGAAGGCACAGCTTTTTCAGAGGATTCTGACCTGATTGCCGGTTCCACAACGGAAGAAGGAGACAAAGCATCTGTGACTGCTGATGCCGACACGCCCGACTTCTCTGAAATATCCTTATCTGATTTCGAAAAACTGATTCCCAAGCCAGAAGGTGAACTGTTATTATTGTCCGACGAAGAGGCTGCGCCCTATAAAGAAACCATTGAGCGCGTCATCAAAGCTATCGAAACCAAGCGATACCGCAGTGTTGACGATTGCTTCACAGCTGATGGACTGGACATTTTCGACCGCCTTGTTCATTACGGCAATGCGCGCATTGTTGGAGAGCCCCAATACTCCTTCTTCACCATCGGCACCGAAGAAGTCACATGCCGTAGTATCCCGATGAACTTCTCGTTCAAAGGCAATGGCCGCCAATTTGTGGAAAACATTACATTCACGTTCAACGACAAGAAGAAAATTGATTGCCTTGCTTTCGGACTTGATGAAAAAGCCGCTGAAGATATCCTCCACCATGCCAAATGGGGCGAAGAAGCCCGCAAGATTCTTACAGAATTCCTTGAGAACTACAAAACAGCCTATTCCCTCAAGCGTCTCGACTACCTGCAGCAAATCTTCGACGAGAACGCCGTCATCATTACAGGCAAAGTGGTCAAAAAAGCCCCGCCCAGCGGTGATAACCAGAAATTCTATGCCAACAACAGATTCGTCCAGTTGACGCGACAGTCCAAGCAGGAATACATGAAAAATCTTGAACGCAGCTTCAACAGCAAGGAGTTTATCAACATCCGCTTTGCAGAAAATGATGTCGTCAAGGCAGGAAGAGGCGGCGAGATTTATGGCATTCAAATCCGTCAGGATTACTACTCAAACAACTACGGCGACACGGGTTACCTTTTCTTGATGGTCGACCTTAACGATCCGAAGAACCCCATTATCAAAGTTCGCGTGTGGAATCCCGAGCGTGATCCCGATTTCCAAGGCGTCGCAAGTTTCTGAGAAGGAAAAAACAACATCAAATTGATATTCTATAAAGCATGAATCACACTATGAAACCAAAGTCGCTACTGATTTCTTTTCTTCTATTCGGTCTTTTCGTCCTACCCGCAAAGGCACAGAACGACGATTTCAAGGCTTTCCGCGAAAAAATGCTGGGAAACTACAGCGATTTCCGAAAAGGACTGCTTGATGAATACGCCGATTTCCTTGACCAAGCCTGGACGAACCTTGAGGAATTTAAGAAATTCGAAAAGAAAAGCGAGCCCAAACTGGATAAACCGCCTGTGGCTGACCCTGCGGCAAAAAAGCCCACATTCAAGCCCATGGCTAAGCCTAAGCCCAAACCAAAGCCAGAGCCTAAGCCTGTGGTGAAGCCCGAGCCACAACCCGAGCCTCAAAAAAAGCCTGTTATCGACGAGCCTAAGAAGGAACCCGAAAAGGAGCCCGTTATCGACGAGCCTAAGAAGGAACCCGAAAAGGAGCCCGTTATCGACGAGCCTAAGAAGGAACCCGAAAAGGAGCCCGTTATCGACGAGCCCGAGAAGGAACCCGAAAAGGAACCCGTCATTGAAGAACCAGAGAAGGAACCTGAAAAGGAACCCGTCATTGACGAGCCAGAGAAGGAACCTGAAAAGGAGCCTGTCATTGAAGAGCCAGAGAAGGAACCTGAAAAGGAACCCGTCATTGAACCTGAGCCAAAGAAGGAAGAGCCAGTTGTTGAGCCCAAGCCAAAGAAGGAACCGAAACCGAAGGCAGAGCCCAAGCCAAAGAAGGAACCGAAACCTAAGGCAGAACCTAAGCCTAAGAAGGAACCCAAGCTTAAGGCAGAACCTAAGCCCAAGAAAGAACCGAAGCCTAAGGCAGAGCCCAAACCAAAGAAAGAACCGAAGCCGAAGGCAGAACCTAAGCCTAAAGCTGAACCCAAACCCAAGGCTGAGCCAAAGCCGAAGGCAGAACCTAAGCCTAAGGCTGAGCCAAAGCCAAAGGCTGAGCCTAAACCCAAAGCAGAGCCGAAACCTAAAACTGAGCCAAAGCCTAAAGCTGAGCCAAAGCCTAAAGCTGAGCCAAAGCCTGTGGTGAAGCCTGCGCCCACTCCCGACCCCCTCACCATAAAGAAGCCCCAACCGCCGGTAGAGTTCTCCCTTTACGGTATCCCCTTCTCCATTCCACAGGTGAAACTGGAAGGAAACCTCGGCTCGGGCGACCGTGCCAAAGTAGTCAAGTATTGGAAGATGCTGCTGAAGGCCGACATGCAGAAAAGCGTCGAGGCCCTTTCGCAAGCCTCCAAATCCTATAGCCTCGGAAGCTGGTGCACGCTGAAGGCCGTCGAGACCTTCGCCTCAAAGTGCGTCCAGCCTGGCGACATCGCTGCACAGCGCACCCTCACCCATTTCCTCATGGTCAGCCTCGGCTACGACGTCCGCATAGCTACAGGCGGCAATGCCGTTGCCCTGCTCGTACCCTTTGACGAGATGGTCTATGCCAATCCCTACTTCAACATCAACGGGAAGCTCTACTACATGTATCCCGCTGATGCCATCCCACAGAGCGTAGGTGTCCAGACGTGCTCCATCCCCAGCGACAAGGACCTCGGCAGCACCTTCGACCTCGTCATCAATCCCGGTTATCGCCTGCCCGCCGACCCCCTGCCCTACTCCGTCAGTCACGACGAGCTGCGCCTGGAGGGAAGCATCAACAGGAACCTCATCAATCTGATGAAGGACTACCCCATGACGCTCATTCCCTGTTACGCCTCCTCCAACCCCGACGAGGACGTCCGTCACAACATCCTTGAGCAGCTGCGCCCGCAGATTGAGGAGATGGACCCCCTCACCGCCGCCAACGAGCTGCTCCACTTCGTGCAGAAAGCCTTCCAGTACAAGACCGATGCCGAGCAGTTTGGCACAGGCATTGAGAAGACATTCTTCTGCGAGGAGATGTTCTACTATCCCTTCTGCGACTGCGAGGACCGTGCCGTTCTCTACTCCTACCTCGTCCACAACCTTCTCGGCTTCGACGTGGTGCTGCTTGAGTATCCCGGCCACGAATGTACGGCTGTTGCCTTCCCCGAGCCACTCACCGGCTCAGCCACGTCCATCACCTATCAAGGCCGCACGTGGTACATCTGCGACCCCACCTACATCGGCTCCGACATCGGCATGTGCATCCCCCGCTACGTCTCCGTCCAGCCCCAAGTCTCCACGTGGTATTAAGGAGGGAAGCCTATCAATCATCAATAACAACAAAAGCAAAGGCACGGACGTTACTTGTTCGTGCCTTTGTTCATCTAAGAAATAAGGAAAAGGAAAAAAGTTGTTCTTTTTCTTGCAATTCCATTTTAATCATACTACATTTGCAGCGAAATTTGAATTACATCTTAATAGAAAAACTGCATTTTAGTTCAAAGATAAATGTTAAATCAAAACAGATTGCCTATGAGGTAAAATACAATAGGACATAGGAAGAAGCGTCCACTTTTATTCTTGTATTCCGACAATTGGGGAATTTGAAGAAACAATCAAGAACTTAAGTAGATGGTTCACGCTGATGGCGTGGGCATTTACGAGTTTAAGATTGTCAGGTTATCCCCAATACCTCGGAATACGTAGACGAAGTAAAATGTCCACGTTTTTATTTACATTCAAAAACATAAAGAAACAAAAACAAATAACACTATGAAAAAAGTTTTCTCTCTATTTGCTACTTTAGCATTGCTACTCTTTTCCTGTCAGCAGGAGCCTATGATTGAAGACGATGGTCGTATTGTCCTTAGTATCCAGAAAGAAGGCAAAAAAGTTGAAACATCCTCCATCGACTTCATTGGCGAAGGAGGAACTATTGAGGTAGGTCTTACTTGCAAAGGAGACTGGACAGTTAATGCAGCTCCTTCCTCATGGCTATCTGTTAGCCCCACATCTGGTACGGATGATGCCACGCTCTCCGTTAAGGCACTTGTTAATACCGACCGTGATTCCCGTCTTGGAGCCGTCATTGTCACTTGCGGTGATGAAAACACCACACTAACTGTTACACAGAGCGGCACATGGCTCGAACTTTCTACCGACAGTCTGCTTTTTGCTTCTGCAGGAGGAGCTGACACCTTGAAGCTTTCATCTAATGTGGTATGGAAGGTTATCACAGAAGAAAGCTGGTTGAAAGTCTCAACTGCTTCTGGCAAAGGTGATGCCACGCTTGTCGTTACAGCTGCCGACAACGCCTCTCCGTCTTCCCGCAAAGGAAATATCACTATTTCTTCCGACGGCTATAATTTGCCAATAACCATTATACAAGATGCCCGCTATCTTATAATAGAAACGGAGACTATTCATTTTGCCAATGAAGGAGGTCGCTACGAAGTTTCTGTTGATGACGATGGAACCTTCGATGTCACATCAGATGTGGAATGGCTAGCATTTGAAAAACAAGAAAATGGCTTTACCGTCGTTGCAGCTGAAAATGCCACGCCCGACACTCGAAATGCCACCATCACCGTGTTTCTTTCCGACCTTACTGAGGGAACAATGGAGCGGACAATATCTGCCTCACAGGATTCACGCTACCTGAATGTTGGGACATCCTACACTCATTTCGACAATGCCGGGGGAAGAAGCGAGGCTATTGCTGTTGATTGCAACGGAACATTCGATGTTAGAAGCGATGTGGACTGGCTAACGTTTGAGAAGCATGAAGACTATTTTATTGCTACTGCAACTGATAACGCCACGCCTTATACCCGCAATGCCACTATAACTGTGTATCTCTCCGACCTTGCCGAAGGTACTTTAGAACGGACAATTTCTGTCTCACAGGATGCACGTTATTTGAATGTGGGAACTACCTCTATTCGTTTTGTCAGTACGGGAGGAAGTGAGTCAATTCTGGTCGAATGCAACGGCGTATTTGATGTAAAGAGTGATGCGGAATGGTTAGAATATGAGAGGCAGGAAGGTTCATTCATTGTTATTGCAACAGATAATGCCACTCTAAACCTACGCAATACCACTATTACCGTGTTCCTCTCTGACCTTCTCGAAGGAACGCTGGAGCGCACAATCAGCGTCTCACAGGATGCACGTTATTTGAATGTGGGAACAACATCGATTCGTTTTGCCAATGCAAAAGGAAAAAGCGAAGTAATTTCCGTCGATTGTAATGGCATATTTGAAGTGAAGAGCGATGCAGACTGGCTGACTTTTGAAAAGCAGGAGAACTCATTTTTCGCCATTGTCGCTGAAAATACTACGCCTTATAGCCGCGATGCCACCATCACTGTATCCCTATCCGACCTTACCGAGGGGATATTGGAGCAAAAGATTGTTGTTGTTCAGGATGGAGCCCCTTTAGGAGAAGAGAATGGCCATGAATGGGTTAACTTAGGGCTTCCGTCAGGTTTGCTTTGGGCTGTATGCAATGTCGGAGCCAACACTTCCGAGGACTATGGTTTCTACTTTGCTTGGGGCGAGATTACAACGAGGGGAGCCTATGGCTCGGCAGAAGAATACAAATGGTGCGAACTATTCTCTGAAAATCTAACGGAAAGACTAACGAAATACAATACCATTGGTTCCTATGGCATAGTTGATAATAAGACCGTCCTCGATCTTTCCGATGATGCCGCCCATACCAATTGGGGTGGAAGCTGGCGTATGCCCTCCCCAGAAGAGTGGAACGAACTTCAGAATAATTGCACGTGGACCTTTACAAGGCAAAACGATGTGACAGGATATAAGGTTACAAGCATAAAAAACGGCAACTCTATCTTTCTCCCCGCTGCAGGCTACAAAAACAACAATAGCATTTTCCAAGATAAACGGCGCGGCCTTTATTGGTCGTCGTCTATTTGCGAGAGTGACCCGCGCAATGCGTGGTTCCTTTTCTTTGATGCAAGCACCATAGGCTGCTATGGTAAATTTGAACGTTGGAGTGGTATCACTGTGCGCCCCGTCTGTCGCCCGTAGTCAAGTTTCTTCACCGACAGGTTAAAAACGCCAATAATTGTTCGTTTTATGGGAGGGACATTTTTGGGAAAATGGGAAAAACTTCACCAAGGCTTGTACATTGATATTACTAGGGACGAGAGAAACACTCTGGAACTGAAAAAAGACAAACAGATTACTCAACATTCATTATGAATATGGGGAAAAAAATATTTGTCGATGGTGGAATATGTATTAATACACAGTATTTTACGTGTGTCAATATAGGTGCTGGGTATGGTAAAATGGAGGATGCCGAAATCCTAATGCCCAAAACATTTCTGGATGGAGAGAGGTGCTTAATAATCGATGATGAGCACCCACAATCCATGTTTAACGAATACTATGCCCGATCTTTTGTTGTATCTTCTTATATTGGAGCAGAATTAATCACAAAAGACTATTCTTTATGTTTTTTAGAATTACAGAAGGGATTAAATGATATTAAAAGAATCGCTGAGGTAGATTTGCCAATTATTGCAGAATTAAAATCGTCATTGAGAAGAATGCTTTACATCAATGCAATAACAATACTTGATTCATTCATCTGCTCTATCATTATAGCTCGAATAATAAGGAATGAAAATGCTTTTATCGGTTATTACAAAAAATTGATTTCTAATAATGTAAAAATGAAATTGGAAAAATATCTTTTTCAAGAGGAGAGAGGCAAATGGGAAATGGAGATTATAAAGGAGATAATGCATACTTCTTATGAAAATATGGATAGAATAAAGGAGAGCTTTAAAGCCATGGATCTTTCATGCCCACAAGACAAGAGGGGAGTAATGTCGGCACATTTTCGCAACAGGAATCTTTTTGTCCATCGAAATGGAAAAACAAAGAATGGCACGATAATGGAAGTAGATAATATAAAAATGAAGGCAGTTGTAAATGATGTGGAGAATTTTGCAATTCAGATAATGGAAATAGTAAATGACATGTGATATTGTTACTCAGCTTACCCTCTTTCTTTTAAAAAGATTACAACTGATTGTTAACTATGTTTTAACGCATTACAAGAAGAATGGATTAAACATAATCGGTGGCATATTCTGTCGTTCCCTTTGCCATGTAAGTAATAATAGTATGGGAAATCTTTTTTTATCTAATTTCGATTAACGCCATCTACTACGGGCATAGAGAGCGTTATTCATCATTTTTATCATATTGAAAGGCAGCAAATAAAGTTTACTTCTTTGCTTACATATTTTACACAGCATTTGATGATTTCCTTAAATCCCTATTGAGATTTAATTAAGTCACAGCCGGGATTTTATTAATTCACAATTATGAATTAAGAAAAGGGAAAGCAAAAAAGGAAGACCGAAGTCTTTCAGAAAAAAACAGCATTTGCAATGCTTATATGGAAATACTGCGTCAGAGTAATCCCATTTCCTTGACAATGGCTTTCATAGCATTATCCTTTTTCACTTGATGCGTCTGCTTTATCGTTTATATAGAGGATTGCTATCACCATGTCGTTCATCGAAATGATGACGTTGCAGGTGATAGCTCTTGTTGCTGCCTGAACGGATACGCTGGGCTTTGCCATCGTCCTGAAATTCGTGTTTTTTGATGTTTTTTGCGAAAACAGGCCAACACCTACCTTTTTGTCCTTAACATGCATGGAAATAGCGCCTTAAATACGGTAAGTGTTGCTTAAACACTTACCTAACACTTACCTAACACCTACCTAACACTTACCTCAACACCTCATTTTTGTTGATTATAGAGCAGAAGTTTTCGTGGTAGGAGTACGATTAGGAGTAAGTTCCATTCTTTGTGCCCAACTTTTCTGGTTCAGGGTTCATGGTTGTACCTGTCGCGAAGACGTATGATGGATGGTGACCTGCAATTGAATCACGAGGGACAGGTCGATTAATACGCTGAATCAGAGTTCCAGTCCATTCGTCTACAGCTTGCCTGTGGCAAGTTCTCGGTCAAGATAGCTGAAGATGTAAACAGGGCTTTGGAAATAGAGACCCGTTGCGGGATTCATTAATTTGGCATAGGTCTCGGAGTTATAGACCGAGTCAAGTGCTTCGTGAAGCGTTAAACCACGCTCTTCCATCAGCATGAGTACGAGGTCGCGTACGGTACATTCGTTCATATAGTCTATCGTACTCATAAGCGCTTCAGCATTTGAATGGCTTTCTCGCTTCCGAAGAAATACTGAAAGGTAATGCCTTTCATGTATTTCAAACGTTCGAGAAAGGTGTCCATGTTGATGTTCTGTTCCATGACATTACGGATTTGTGCCCCGACTTTATCGTTCGCAATAGGGCCATAGACGATGTCATAGTCGTGGATGTTGTCTGCATTCTTGTTCTGGCGATTGGCAAGGATGAACGTGGCCCAATCTCTGGAATAGCCATCGAAATGCAGGAATCGCAAAGTCCCATCGCTCAGATGAGCCTCGTCGAATTCGTAGCGTTGAATTATGGATTGCCCACCAAACAATTGTACCTTGAATTTGGCCATCTCCTCTGCTTGCGTCTCCGATTCTGACAGATAGAAGCCACAACCAAAATCCTTTCCTCGCCGGGATTGGTTTAGGTCAATCGCCATGAAGTCCGCGTTTGTTCCATGATACAGTATCATACGAGCGCCCCTCCATGACGTTGGCAGTAACCCGCCATATTCTGCACCATATCCTCAAAACTTTGTGTATGAGCGACGTTATACTGATCATCCAAGAAATCAATGGCCTTGTAACGGTTCAGGTAGCGATAAGCCTGTAGCGCTGACAAACCAAAGCGGCGAGCAAATTCGCTGATGAAAATGACAATATATTCAGCTTTATTTTGAGTCTCTTGTGGCATGGCGTGTAACGTTTTCTATAGGAATCCGAGTGCAAAAGTAACAATAAGTTTGGAAAGAAAAGAACCTTTTGCCAATTTTTTAAAGAAAGCAGTACTTTTATCGGAAAGGGAGTTCTTTTCGCGAATTTCGTGTTTTGTGATGATTTTTGATGTTTTTTCGCGAAAACAGGCCAACACTTACCTTTTTGCTCTTATCGTGCAGGTAAATAGCGCGTTAGACAAGGTAGGTGTTATTTAAACACTTACCTAACACTTACCTACCACCTACCTCATTTTTGTAGATTATAAAGCAGAACTTTTCGCGGTAGGAGCACAATTAGGAGTAAAAACCATTCTTTGTGTCCAACTTTTAGGGTGCGACACAATGTGTTAGGTAGGTGTTAGGTAAGTGTTTCACAAACACCTACCTATCCTAACACATTAATAGAAAACCATTTGCAACGGGAAAGGTAAGTGTTTGGGGTGTTTGTGCAAAAAAACTCAGTTCATGTCACAATGGATGGAACGGAGGCTTCGGCGAGGTCGAGAATGCCGCGTTTGACGCTAGCGGCACAACGTCTGATTCTATTAGCGTAGCGTTTGATTCTATCGGTACAGCGTTTGATTCTGTCAGCACAGCGTCTGATTCTGTCAGTACAGCGTCAGACGCTGTGGAGCCGAGAGTTTATCGTTTAACCTTTAACAAATGACGTCAGGCCCGGTGTTTGCCGGGCCTGAACGTGTCTTCGGGGTGGAGCTGGAGGGAGTCGAACCCTCGTCCAAACGAGGAAGCCATATGCTTTCTACATGCTTATCCCTGCATTGGTTTTCGAGCAGCGGCAGGCGCAGGGCGGCCAACCGATGCCTTATCCTCGAAAAAGTTTAACCGTTGGAGCGAGGCCTCCGCAGGCGATTCCCGATTTTCCTGCACCACCTTGTCGACGAGCTTCGGGACGAGAGCTTCCGGGTGATGTCTCGTCTCAGCACCTTGTGCCGAGATTAAGCCAATGATCTACTATACTTCAATCAAGCAGCGAGAGCGTAGTTGTTTTCGCCAATTAATTGTCGACCGATGATATTTAAGTGCTACCTGTCAACGCACTGCATGCTTACATACCTCTTCTGCCCGCTGTCAAAACCGGTCAACCCCGATGTGAGTGAGCGCAAAGGAAACTTGTTTCCGTTTGCCGAGCGAACAAGGGGAAGGTGAAGCCAACCCCGATGTGAGTGAGCGCAAAGATTATGTTTGCGCGGCAAAGGTAATGCAATGCGGGTTATCGTGCAAGGTTTTTTACATTTTTCTTCGTCTTCCCTACTCTTTTGCCCGCACCAGCTTCAGCTGCTCGTTGATTTCAGCCACGCGTTTCGTGGTGAGGGGATAGAAATAGGTGACCGTGATAGCCAGCACGGAGACCAGGGCGGGAATGAAGCTCATGAGCATCTTCAGGCAGGTGATGGCACTGGCGGGCTGCACGAATCCGGCCTCTGCATCAGCCACATAGCCGCAGGCAGCCAGCAGCCACATGACAGCTGCACCTCCCACAGCTCCGCCGAACTTCTGCGCCATGGAGGCCGACGAGAAGATAAGCCCTGTGGATGCCGTCTTGTACTCCAGCTCGGCATAGTCGCTGACATCGGCATACATGCTCCACACCAGCGGGCTCTGAATGCCGGTGAAGATGCTGATGATGACTTGCAGCACGAGCATGGTCCACACACCCCCGTTCGTCACGGGAACAAAGAAGAAGAGCACACTCAGCACTATCAGGCAGGCGTTCACCATGATGAATGTGGACTTCTTGCCCAGCTTGTTTGTGATGGGCACAGCCAGTGCCACGCCTACCATGTTGCTGATTTCGCCAATGGTGAGGAACAGGCCGGCAAAGAGCAGCAGGCTCACACCCAGGGCAGGAATCGTCAGCTGGTACTTTGTGCCCAGCACATCGGTGAAGAAGAAGGCCACTGTGGAGCCACGCACGGTGTTGAACAGGTTGCTGCACAGCGCGGCACCAATCATCAGCCACCAGGGCTTGTTGTGCACGAGCATCTTCAGGTCCTTCCCTACCGACACCTTCGAGACGGTGTGCAGGTGTTCCTTCGTCATCAGGAAACAGAGCAGGAACAGCACAAAGACACCGCCTGCCACACAAATCATGGCCCACTGCCAGCCACGCGTGGTGTCGTATCCGCCAAAGGCGTTGCAGAGCGGCTCCCAGATGAGCAGGCTGATGAACGAGCCGGTGTAGGCAAAGAACATGCGGAACGACGAGAAGACGGTCTTCTCCTTCGAGTTGTCGGTCATCACACCGAGCATGCTGCCGTAGGGGACGTTGATGGCGGTGTAGATGGTCATCATCAGGATGTAGGTGACGTAGGCCCACACGAGCTTGGCAGCATAGCCCCAGTCGGGGGTGGTGAACAGCAGGATGCCGCAGATGCTGAACGGCGCAGCAATCCACAGCAGATAGGGACGGTATTTGCCCCAGCGGGTATGGGTACGGTCGGCAATGATGCCCATCATGGGGTCGGAGACGGCGTCCCAGATACGGGTGATAAGCATGAGCAAACCTGCATCCACCATGCTGAGTCCGAAGATGTTTGCATAGAAGAACGGAAGATAGTAGGAAAAGACTTTCCAGAACGACGATGACGCCATGTCACCAAAGCCGTAGCCGATTTTTTCTTTCAGAGTAGCCATGAGGGGGAATGAAAAATTAGGAATGAGGAATGAGGAATTAGGAATTAGAAATTGGGAATGATTCTGAGGTTTTTGTCAATCAGCGCCTTGAGGGTTTCGACGGAGGAGGCTGTCGTCAGGCCGTCGGCAGGGGTGTTCATGCAGTAATCGACGAGCTTCTCCACCGTCGATGTGGCCACGTGCATCCGTGTGTCGCTGGAGGCATAGTAGATAAACACCTTGCCGTCGTCGTCAGCAATCCAGCCGTTTGTGAAAAGGACATTCGACACATCGCCTATGCGTTCCTCTCCCACAGGGGCCATGAAGTAGCCGGCAGGCGATGCTATCACCCGTGTGGGGTCGTCAAGTGCCGTCATATACATATAGAGCACGTAGCGCAGCCCTGCCGCACAGCCTCGTACACCGTGTGCCAGATGCAGCCAGCCCTGTGGCGTCTTGATGGGGTGAGGGCCTTCGCCGTTCTTCACCTCCTTGATGGTGTGGTAGTAGCGCGGGTCGATGATGGTCTCCTCACGGATTTCGGCATGTGTGATGTCGTCCACCAGTGCCCAACCGATTCCCCCACCCTCGCCTGCATCGATGAAGCCATCCTGCGGACGGGTGTAGAGGGCGTACTTGCCGTTCACAAACTCAGGATGAAGCACCACATTGCGTTGCTGTGTCCGCGTCTTGAGGTCTGGCAGACGTTCCCATGTCTTGAGGTCCTTCGTGCGGCAGATGGCAGCCGTAGCCGTAGCCGACGAGAGGTCACCTGCAGGCGCCTTATCGTCGTGCCGCTCAGCACAGAAGATGCCATAGACCCAGCCATCCTCGTGTGCCGTCAAGCGTATGTCGTAGATGTTGGTAGCAGGGACGACGTCCTCAGGCATCGTGACGGGATAGTCCCAGAAGCGGAAGTTGTCCACTCCGTTCGGACTCTCAGCCACAGCGAAGAATGACTTGCGGTCGGCTCCTTCCACACGGACAACAAGCAGGTAGTTGCCGTTCCACTTGATAGCCCCGCTATTGAACGTGGCGTTCATGCCGATGCGCTCCAGCAACAGGGGATTCGTCTGTTCATCCAGGTCGTAGCGCCAGAAGACAGGCGTATGCTGTGCCGTCAGGATGGGAAATCTGTATCGGGTGATGATGCCGTTGCCGCCTTCGACGGGCTCGTTGGGACGACAAATCAGCGCTTCGTGGGCTGCAAACAGCTCAGCAACCCGTTCTTTATAGGCTTTCATTGGATATCTTTTGCAAACAATGTACGGGGATTCTTATAGAACTCAATGAAGTCGGCTTCAGACTCATGCCCTGGGTAGATGCCGTAGTGGTGCGTCTCCCTGTCCCAGGCATTACGCCACACGAGCACATAGGCTACGGGGGCATCGCCTAAGGCGGGCAGCAGCGTACCCGTCCACCATGTCGGGTCGGGTGTACTCTCAAAGCCTGTCTCGGTGACGGCAGCCACCTTGCCATGCGTCTTTGCCGCCTCCACAAGGATGTCAAGGCTGCGCTTCATCGTTGCCAGATAGGGTTCGCGCGGGCCATACTGGTAGGTATCAAAGCCCAGCACATCCACGATGTCGTCGCCCGGATAGCGCTCGAAGTACTCCTCCTGCGTCGTAGGCTCGGTGCCCGGACTGTAAGCCCAAAGCAGGTTGGTCAAGCCACGCGCCTGCATGAAGTCGTAGGTCATGCGCCACAGCCCTTTGTACTGCTCGGTGGTGCAAATCTCCTGTCCCCACCAGAACCAGCTGCCCGTGTGCTCGTGCCAAGGGCGGAACAGCATCGGCACGGGTGTTCCGTCGGCAGTCTTGATGGAAGCAAGGAAGTCAGCCACACGCCCCATGCGCGTCAGGAATTCCTCGTGCAGCTTTCCGTCAGGAAGGATGGAAGCCGCCGTTCCCTTGTCGTGAAAGTCCCACGCATCATTGCCCGTCAGCGGATTATCCAGATGCCACGAGAGGGTCACGATGCCCCCACGCTCATAGTGGGCAATAATCTCACGCCGCATCTTGTCGAAGAGCACACCGTCGAGGTTTCGCTTGTGCCCCAGTTCCAGACGCCCGAGGTCGAAGCCGATGACAGCAGGATAGTCGCCACAGACCTCCTTCGTGTCTGAGCGCCCCTCCGTTGAGGCGTCAGCATCTTGTTCCTGCGGGGCTGCAATCCCTGCCCACGTGTGGCCGTAGGCTGTATCGTCCTGATGACCGAACATCACCTTATGCCCCTCAGCAGCGGCTTTCATCTTGGCCAACATAGCCTGTGCTTCTGCACTACGTGACGGAGCCGGCTCACCCTTCTTCGGGCCGCATGCCGTCAACAGCAAAGCCCCCATCAGGGCCAGAAAAACTATAGTCTTTTTCATGTCGTTAGGTTTTAATAGCTATTTTGCTGCAAATATAATTCCTTTTTCCAAAATCGCCAAATCTTGTGGCTCTGATTCATCGTATCCCTAAATCTACACGTGCTTATTCCTTCACATAAGGCTCCAGATTCTTTGCCTCGACAGCATAACCTTGTTCGTTGGGATGGAGTCCGTCGCCGACAAAGAGCGACTCTATCAGACGCCCGTCGTTGTCAAGGAATCCGGCTGACATATCCACGTAGGTCACGTCGGTGCCCTTCAGTCGTTCAGCCACACGAGCGTTGATGGCTGCCACGCGTTCCTCAGCACCTCGACGCGGCATGATGCCCACCTGATAAATCTTTGCCTTCGGCTGATGGCGTTGGACGGCATCAATGAGCATCATCATGCCCTTGACAATCTCCTCGTCGCTGTTGACGCCGATGTTGTTGGTGCCGAGCAGGAGGAAAACCTTCTTTGCCTCGAAGCCGTCAAGCTCGCCATGAGCGATGCGCCAGAGTCCGTTTTCGATGCGGTCCCAGCCAAAGCCCTGATTGTGCACCACATAGCCCTTGAACAGCTTGTTCCAACTCTTGGCATACGCCTTGGCCTGCTTCGCGTCCTTACGCACGACGTCAGTCCAGAAGTGGGTGATGGAGTTGCCGAGGAGCACGATGTCAGGCTGCTCGTCGCGGTTACGCTGCAGCATCAGCTCGTGGCGTGTTCGCCAGTCGTACCAGTCGCGTTGCTGCGTACGAGGCCAGAAGGTCTTGTCGCCCATGCCCGCTTCGGGGAAGATTTCATGGATTTTCCTGTTCAGGGCATCGGCATACTGACGCATTCCCAAGTCGTTGGGGTGACAGCCTTCGACCATAAAATCAATCGTAAAGCCCATCTCGTCATAGGGCAGATAGTAGAGGTTCTTGACGCCCTGTTCAAGCAACGTATGATAGGCACGCCGCTGTTCGAGGTTGGAGTTCATATACCAGTCAATAGCCTGCTGCGAGGCTGAGCCGTTGGAGTAGCAATGCTCAATCAACAAGATGGGCACGTCGCTCTTCTCGCGCAGGAGGGCAACGCCACGCAACATACGGTCGTAAATCAACTCCGTGCGCTCGGTAGCGAGGTTGGGAAGGCAGTCAAGGATATAAAGTTTCGCATCAATCTCCGCCATGAGGTTGAACACCTCCTCCTCAAGCAAGCCGTTGCCGGAGAAGCCCAAGTTGATGACGGGATAGTCCGTCTCGCGATGTACGATGTTGGTCCAAGCCATACCTGGACGTGAGGCGCAGGCACCTTGTGCTACCGACGTGCCATAGACGACGATGGGAGGCTCAAGCGAGGCCGGCAGGAAGCGCAGCTCGCACTCCTCAGGCACGCCCACCTCAAGCCATGTCACCTCGTTGTAGAGCGGAAGGAACAGCTCGAAATCATAGCCGCGCCCCTCGCCCGTAAAGTAGGTGATATCCTTGAACTCGTAGTTGATGGTGTCCTTAAACGAAAGATTGAACCGGCTGGCACACCAGCGCAGCTGACCATCGGCATCTTTGGCAAAAAGATCAAGGCCCGACACCCCCGTTGAGGGCATGTGAAACATGCTGAGTCCACGACTCACCTTGTACCTGACCTTCACGCTCGGCGCATTGGTGTGGAAACAGATGGACAGTCCAGCCGATTGCTTCGAGAGAGTCCACACCACATCGCGCACCGTTCCTTCGGCCCTCGGCGTCAGGCGGTGATAGCAATCCTTCAGCTCGCTGTTCCACCAGCGGCCATGCACCATGTTCTCCCCCTGTTCCAGCGGGTTTATCCACTTTGTCTGCGCCATCAGCGGCAGCAGGCACCACACACACACTAAGAGCAAAAACTTTCTTTTCATGTCGTCTTTTTTTTATAAGGTATTAAAAGGTTATCGGTCACCCAAAGGAGCGGCCTCGTAGTTGGTAAGGGGAAGATGGAAGCGCATAAGGCTGTCGAGGGTATGCGTAGGAGCAGGACTATTGACAGGGAGGGGCTGACGGCTGAAGGTAGCGAAGTAGAGCAGGCAGGCATCGCGCCACCAACGGGCATCAATGGCTTGCTGGTGGAATCGTTGCAGCTGACGCTCATAACGGAGGGCATCGACGGAGGGCTTCATCTTTTGCCAAATTTGCAGGAAATCCTCTGCTTCGCTGACACCCCTATCATAATGCCAGCACAGACGCTGCCAAAGGTTTTGGGGATGCCCGTTGGCGTCCTTCCAATCGGGACGAGTAAACGTCCAGGGAAGATGATGGAACCAAAGCAGATACTCTTCGGGGCAAGTCATGGGGTCGTCATAGAGGGTACAAAGGGAGTCGCCATACTGCGCAACAGCACCGCTGCCACGCATGGTACGGTCGAAGCCAATGCCCAATGTGTCTGCACGGTGGTAATAAGGGGGCGTCCAATCGGGACGTGCACCGCGTGGGCTGCACCAAGGCTCGGGCCCATAGTGATGTCCCCAGGCGAAGAGATGATGGAGCCCCATCGGCATCATGTAGTCAACGGCAGCCTCATAGGAGCGAAGCAGGACATCCGTCATAGGCTCCACAAAACGAGGGTCAGCGGTGAACGTCTTCGTCAACCATTCGCGTGCAATCTGGGCAGGTGAAAGCGTAGGGTCTTGCGCCAACCGTCCAAAAGCATACCAGTTTGCCTGCGCCATATCGCTTCCGCACCAATTCGTGTCGTCGCCGATGTTTGCAACGCCCGCAATGGCAGGGAAATTCTTCGAGGGCAAACGCTTGAAGAACTCGCTCCATTGCACAGCGAGGAACACCGTGTGAATGCTCTCGCCAAGATATTCCTGCGTAATCTGCAATTCAGGCATGACGCGCGTATGCTTCATGGAGAAAAGCAACGGACTGAGCGGCTCGCGAGGCTGAAAGTCAACGGGGCCGTTCTTAATCTGCAGGATGACATTGTCACGGAACTTTCCGTCAAGGGGCATAAACTCATCGTAAGCCTGACAGGCACGGTCGGGGCTATCGGGAGCATAGACAAAGGCGCGCCACATGACGATGCCTCCGTAAGGAGCCAACGCATCGGCCAGCATATTGGCTCCGTCAGCATGGGTGCGTCCGAAGTCCATCGGGCCTGGCTCTCCCTCGCTATTAGCCTTTACGAGGAAGCCTCCAAAATCAGGGATGTGGGCATAGATTTCTGTCACTTTCTGCTGCCACCAGGCTATCACCTGCACATCAAGAGGATCTGCCGTTGGCAATTCGCCCAACGCTTTTGGCGTGGCAAAGTTCACCGAAAGGAACACGCGGATGCCGTAGGGACGCAGTTCATTGGCAATGGCTACCGCCTTTGCCAACATCGCCGAAGTGAGCATGACGGGCTTGGCATTCACGTTGTTAAGCACCGTTCCGTTGATGCCAACAGAAGCGCATGCACGGGCATACTCGGCATAGCGCGACGAGATGGAATCGGGCAATTCATCCCAAAGCCAGATAGAATGTCCGGCATAGCCGCGCTCTATGGTGCCGTCAGGATTATCCCAGTGGTTGAGAAGAACGAGCGGGAAAGCCCCTTTCTCCACTTTCTCATCAGAGGACGCGCTTCGCAGCCACAAGGCATGGCCGTCTTCATCGGGCGGAACAGCTCTCCCCGTGCAAGACAATAATAATAATGAAAAATGAAAGATGAAAAATGAAAAACAAATAGCGCTGCAAATGGACGACCTTGCAGATGGGAACGAGGACAGAAATCGGCAGGACACTTTATTCTTCATTTTTCAATCTTCATTTTTCAGTTAATACAATCAATCAGTCAAGACCCTCAATAGTCTCGATGGTGCCGTCGTCGCGATAGGTCAACTCACAAACCTTGAGGCTGCGGAGACGGTTAATGCCCTTCGAGATGCCACTGTCGTGGTGGAAGAGCCACCACTTGCCGCCAAACTCCACGATAGAGTGGTGAGTGGTCCAGCCGTACACCGGGGTAAGGATAACGCCCTTGTAGATGAAGGGACCATAGGGATTGTCACCGATAGCGTAGCAGAGCTTGTGGGTGTCGCCGGTGGAGTAGCTAAAGTAGTATTTACCCTTGTATTTGTGCATCCAACTGGCCTCGAAGAAGCGACGCTCGTTGTCTTCAACCTTGATGGGCGCGCCACTCTCGTCGAGCAGCACCACCGGTTTGGGTTCCTCGGCAAACTGCAGCATATCCTTGGCGAGTTTCACCACGCGGCCCGGGACAGCCGGCTGACCGTCGGCAGGATAGGAGGTACCGCAGTCCTTGGCAAGATTGTCCTCATAACGCTGGAGCTGTCCTCCCCAGATGCCACCGAAGTACATGTAGTATTCGCCATCAGCATCATCGTGGAGGATAGCGTAGTCGATGGAGTAGCTGCCGCGAATTGGATCAGGTTGTGGGATGAAGGGGCCAGTCGGTGAATCGGAAATGGCCACACCGCAGCGGAAGATGTCCGTCTTGTCCTTGGCCGGGAAATACATGTAGTAGCGGCCATCAGGTCCTTTCACAACCTCGTTGTCCCAGAGCTGACGGCGTGCCCAGGGGACATCTTTGATGTCAAGAATGACGCCGTGATCCTTGACGGGTGAGGTCATCGGATCGTTGCCTTCAAGGGTGAGGACATGGTAATCCTTCATGTCATATTCGCTGCCGAAGTCGTCGTCCGGTGCAGCAGACTCCCAGTCGTGCGAAGGATAAATGTAGAGCTTGCCGTCCCATACGTGGACGGAAGGATCGGCCATGTAGTCGTCTGGCCACAGGTAACGCTTTTGAACTTTCTTTGCCATGATATTATAGATTGATTAGAAATTAGGATTTGGAAATTTGAAATTAGGAATGAGAGCCTATTCTTTTGCGCGTGCCTCGATGGCCTTGTTTATTTCATCCATCTTCTCGTCACTAAGCTCATACTTGCTGATAATCCAGATGGCCAGGAGAAGCAGCAAGGCGGGAATCACGCATACCAGCCACAGGATACCCTGCTCAGCAAGGGGTGTCTGCTTGGACAGTTCGGCATTGAAGCCCACCCATGCCAGCACGAGTCCAGGCACCACACCACCGAGAGCCATGCCAGCCTTGAAGAAAATACCTGTGAGGGCGTTGACAATACCAGCGATACGACGTCCGGTGGTGTATTCACCATAGGCCACCACCTCGGGAACGAGAGCCCACATGTAGCCGGTGGCAACAATGATACCGGTACTTTTGACAAATTGAGCCACGCAGAGCAGCCAGAAGTGCTGCTTAATGGCAGGAATACTTACGAACAAATACATCAGCGCCATACCTGCGATGGCTGTGCCAAGGAAAAGGTAGAACATCCCTTTCTTGCCAATCTTGCGCTTGATGGCAGGCACGAGAGGCATGAATATGAAAGCAGGGATGGTGCCCAGCCACATAAACACGGTGGTCATAAAGGGCGTAGCACCAATATTATAAGTCATGAAGTAAGCATCGGCAGCATTACCCACGCTCATCATGGCAAAGGCAGTAACGAAGAAGAAAGCGAGAACGCGGAGAGGTTTGTTACGTCCAAACTCCATCCACAGGTCGCTCACCTTCACATTGGCAGCCTCCTTCTGGTCCATCACCACGCGTTCTTTCGTCTGCGAGAAGCAGAACACAAGCAGCAGCAAACCGGCAAGGGCAAAAATGGTCATCGTGATGAACCATGCAGGTGCAGCCTCGGGCGTATTGATAACGGCCTCCATCTTACCCGTCTCATTATTCATTGCCTTGGGAGCAAAAATAGCAATGATGAGTGGAAGGGACTTCACGCACAACGCTCCGAGATTCGCCATGAACATACGGGTGGAGGTGAGGATAGTGATTTCATTGGTGTCGCGCGTCAGACTGGAGTTGAGGGCGCCGTATGGCACGTTGACCAACGTGTAGCACATGCTCATTCCCACGTAGGTAATGTAGGCATAGAGCAACGAACCGCTGAAGCCGTTCCAGAAGCAGAGGATAGCCAAACCAACAAGCGGAATGCCGCCCAAAATGAGCCAAGAACGATATTTGCCCCAGCGAGGATTGCCTTTGTCAACGAATGTGCCTACAAGGGGATCCCACAATACGTCCACAAGACGTACAATGAGGAACATCAAAGCAGCAGCACCAGGGTCGAGGCCGAACACATTTGTGTAATAGAACAGCAGCCAAATGCTGATGGTCTGGTAAATGAGGTTTTGGGCCATGTCGCCGGATCCGAAGCCGATGCGTTGTAGCCACGTGAGTTTGTAAAAACCTTTGTTGTTGTCCATAGTGATTTTGATTTAATGGTTTATAGATTTATAAGTTTATTGAAATTGTTCGGCGGGAAGATGTTTTCGGATGCGCTGAATAGTGCGAACATCAAAGGGTACAGGCGAGTCGCCAAGGTCGGGGATGTTGTAGGAGCGCAAGAACAGACGGTCGTGCTCAGGGTCGCGTTGAGGCAAACAGAAGGGAGCTGAGACGTTTCCCTCATCATCCACATGTGACAGCCACACGCGTCCAAACATACCATCGCCACGCTTTGAGGCAAAGGCAATCCAACGTCCGTTCGTGGACCAGCTATGGTAGGTTGAGGAGGCATCCTCAGACCGCAGCACTTGTAGCGAATCTACCACACCTGTTTGCATGTCCATCATCATCAGGCGCGTTTCGCGATGCCAGATAGGGAACGTGCCATAGTCGGAACGGCAGAACATCAGCCATCGTCCATCAGGCGATAATTTCGGCAGCGAAGCGGAACCGCCCTGCTGCTCAGCGTCCCAAACGACCTCGATGCTGTCACCCTGCATCCCCGTCTGCTCATCAAACGCTACACGAACAAGGCTGTAACGCGTCTGCCTGACGGAATCGGGCAACGGATGGAAAGGAGCGAGGCAGAAGTAGATGTAACGGCCATCAGGCGAGAACGTGGGAAAGGTCTCGTAAGCGTCTGTGCCTGAAGTAAGAGGCGAAAAGCGCATTTCATTGGTGTCGAAGTCAGCAACGAGCAAATCGCTAGCAGTATCGTAAACTTCCATGCGATAACTATCAAGGGCGCGCAAGGCAGGGATGACATTGTTCCATGTATAGACGGCATAGCGCCCTGAAGGGTGGAAATCACCATAGGTGGCAGCTACAGGCATGTTGTCATTTTTAAGAGTGAGCTTACGGAGGGAACCGTTGCGATTAAGGATAGTGCCGCCTTGCGGCCCACGCAGATGAAAGAAACTGAGATTGCCTCGTCCGGCGCCATGAATGTGACAGTTCATGCAGCTGTTGTCTGTGTGGCGCCAGTCGGAGAGGACGCGCTCGCGGAAACTCGTAAGCTCTCTTTCCCGTATCTCAACCCTGTGCCAAACCTCAAACGAGGGGTCGATGATACGGTAGGTAACGTAGGGGTCAATTGGATCGGGAGAGACGTAGAAGTTATAGTTTGCTGCTGTTTTTTTGTCGTTAGATTTTGGAGTAATCGTAACCTGCAATGTATTTCCCTTCTCAGCTTCTAAAAGGCGATGCCACTTTTTCGCAGGAAACATGACACGCCCTTGTCGGGCTCTAACAGTAAGGGACGACGTAACGCCCTTCACTTCTACCTTGGCACGAGCATACCCTACTCCATCAATACAAAAGTTGAGCGGAGCAATATTATATGGAACGACAGCCTCAGCATAGTCAGGAGAGAAGACCACCTCATCCTCCCACATTGACGTATGCTCTGCGCAGCCAAAGAATAGGGCTACGGCGAGCATCGCAATCACTCTATAGCGAAGCGTCCTGCCGGGCATAGCCCTTTCTAAAGCATAGCGTCCCAATTTCCTCATTGTTTTATCTGTGCAAAATGATAGAAGAACCAATAGGTCTTGCCGAATTCTTCTTGAATACGACGATAACCCGACGGGATACCCGTCTCTACTGACTTATACAGCTCGTTATACTCCCTGAAATCGGCAATGACAGCAGGAGGAATGCCTCGTGCAGCCACTTCCTCGTCGGGACGGCCGTGAGCAACCAGCCAAATCAGCATAGCCTCAGCCCATGTGCGTTGTATAACGGCCTGGCTAGGTAAGTAGCGGTCATAGTCTTTAACAAACGACTCCACATCCTTGTCAAGAAGGTCGTAACTAAACAAGTAGTCACGTGCAAAAACGTTGTCAGGATTGTTATTCAACAGATGACGAAGTGATGTATCTATATCCATCGGCGTCCTTACGGTGTCGGTCATAACGGTCAGAGTTCGTTTCATTTCCATCCAACGCAGCAACCCTTTAGGACGTTCAGCAGGCATGTGCATTCGTGCCCAACGGCGATAGAAGAGCGTCTTTTCAAGCACACGCAGGTATTTCATGGCAGCCGCCTCGTCACCGCGTATTAAGCTGATTTCAGCCAAGCGCATTAGCGGACGACTGCCCACGCTATTGGGTGAAAACAACATACCCAACAATACTGAATGTTCAGCATTCGTCAGGTCGCCCAACTGAAACCACATTTCGCCAGACATATAAATGAGGGGATAAGATGTCGTGGCGCTCACGGGCAGAAACAATCCCAATTGGAATGGCTGATAATAATGCATTAGCTCGTCGCCCATGCGGTACTGCGTCGTCAGCAGAAGGTTCTGGTAATAGCTGTTGAAACGATTGGGATGGTTACTCTGTTCATCAAGGCGTTGTTGCATACGATCCAAGCGGCCATGATACCAGTCATTGTCAATGGTTAGCATCCGCTCAACGTTCATTTCAGGCGTCACGACGGCACGCTTCTCCCAATCACCCCAGCCGAACAGCCACAGCCCAAGAGATAAGAACGCTACGCTAAAGAACGCACTACACACTATAGAACGCTTCGCTGTAGAACGGGTCAAACTCTGAAGAATACAACGTTCGATTATGAGCAGAGTCGCTACAATTCCCACCCACTGCAACGTGCTACTGAGGGGATAGGTCAGTCCACACTGACGTCCTGTTTCCAATACTACTACAAGCACGGCGGGAATCAACGCCCACACCCCCAAAAAGCGAGCCAGCAGTCTATAAACCAGCATACCCAACAACGTCAGCACAACTGACATAATGAGCGGCCCCACTATACGAATTCCTAAGAATTGTGTCAGCATATCGCCCGTCAACTTTGCCAAGGGAGCCGGAGCCAGCCAATATGCCCGCAGGGGTTCTGCTGCCCAAAGGAACAGCGAGAACTGCTCCCGATGACAGAGATGGCCTCGATAGAAGAACTGAAAGAACACAAACAACACCAGCAGGCTAGCCACAGCCAACCCACAGGCGAGGTACGTTCTTCCCTTACTCTGTTGACGCAAAGACTTCACTCCAAACTTCAATCTCATGCTTTTGCGCCCCAAAGATAAGGAAAAAAAACGAGCTATTGCTCGTTAGCCGCGTTTTTCTTCATTTTTTCGCAAAAATGATAGTCGGTAGTAGGAGTAATAACATGAACGGCCCATCGTCACCTTTGACGGACAATGGGCCGCTCATGCTAACGTGTTTGTAGCTGCTGTTGCTTAGACCTCGTCGGGACCGTCAAGTTGCTCGCCGAACTCCAGTTCGCCAGCAACAATCTGAATCATTTCGTCAAGGTCGAAGTCACCTACGCCGTGTTTCTTGGCCTCTTTGACCAGATAGGTAGCCACAGCTTCCACATCGACATCGACACAGCCGTCGGCATCAGGCTCCTGATCAAAAACACCATGGTCGCAATAATAGTCGCTGATGGTGTCGAGGAAGAACTCCAAGTCATCGTCGCTGAGTTTTTCCTTCAAGTCCGTTGAGATGTAATTACGGACGAACTCGATGGTTTTGTCGTCATCGATGTCTTCAAGCAAGAATTCGTCGTTCATAGGGCTAATAAATTAGAGGAGGGCATTAATTTTATCCACATAGACCTGCTTAGGGGCAGCACCGACCTGCTTATCAACAAGCTGGCCGTCCTTGAAGAACATAACGGTGGGGATGTTGCGAATGCCGTATTTAACGGGCAGGTCAACAGCCTCATCAACATCGCATTTGCCAATAATGACGCGGCCTTCGAACTCAGCAGCCAAGGCCTCAATGGTGGGGGCAAGTGCACGACAGGGGCCGCACCAGGTAGCCCAAAAATCTACTACAACAGGCTTGCCCTCGGCAAGAACCTGATCGAAATTGTTGTCTGTAATCTGTAACATGGAATAAATGATTTTATAGGGTTAATGGGATTATTAGTTTAGATGGAAATCAAAGCCGGGCTGATTCTGAATGAAAGTAATGAGTTCGTCTGTCACATTCATCCGATAGGAACGGGAACTTAGCTCCGCCTTCATAGCACTGCCGGCATCACGGACTTCAAAATGGAGTACCACCTTGCCGGGATTGTTTTTCACCAACCCGGCAAAATCGAGGATGGCCGATTCATCGAGTGCGCCCAATTCGGCCTTCACCGTCATCTGATGAATGAGAGTATCTTTCACCTCAGGCAACAAGCGAGCAGAGAGAATGGCAAGTTCCAGCTCGTTTTCCTTGAACTTTCGCGGTCTCACCTCTGCTTCAATAAAGAGGAAATAGCCAACGCCGAACTTGCCTTTGTTGTTCATCCAGTCGTTGCCAAAGAAGGTAAACTCGTAGGTACCCGTAAAATCTTCCAACATTACCTTGCCGTAAGGCATGTCGCGTTTTGTGCGCAGTTCCTTCTGGTCCACAACAATGCCACCCAGCGTAAGAGTACGCCCCTGCAGCGGCTGAAGGTCTCCAAGATCAGACATGTGGGTATTGCAGACATAGTCGAGGATAATGCGGTATTCATCCAGCGGATGAGCAGAGAGGTACATGCCCACCAGTTCGCGTTCGCGGTCAAGCCGTTCAAGGTCAGTCCAAGAAGGAGTGTCGATGAGAGGAGGGTGAACACGCTCAATCATACTAGCCTCGCCAAACAACGAGAACTGTGATTCGGCCTTGTCGGTCTGGCAGAGGGCACCATAGCGCATCAGTTGGTCAAGATATATTTCTTCATTACGCCCTGTGGGAGCAAAGAACTGTTCACGGGTGATAGTGCCGAAGCTATCGAAGACACCGGCAAGCGCCATGTTTTCAACCGCCTTGCGGTTGCATGCCTGCAGGTTGATACGTTCCATGAAGTCGTAGATGTCTTTATAGGGACCATTTTGATCGCGTTCGGCAATAATTGCCTCGACGGCGTTCTCCCCTACTCCCTTGATGCCAGCCAAGCCAAAGCGGATGTTGCCTGCAGCATTGGAGCTGAACTTTCGCCGACTCTCATTGATATCAGGACCCAGCACCTTAATGCCCATCGCCTTGCATTCAGCCTGCAGTTTGGTGATTTCATCGAGTTTATCGAGGTTTCGGCTGAGGTTAGCGGCCATGTATTGAGCAGGATAGTGGGCCTTCATATAGGCAGTCTGATAGGCAACCCACGAATAGCAAGTGGCATGGGATTTATTGAAGGCGTACGAGGCGAACCTTTCCCAATCGGCCCAAATCTTCTCCAGTTTCTTCTCGTCATGGCCGTTAGCCTTGCCATTGTTGATGAACTTAGGTTTCAGCTTGTCCAGTTTATCCTTCTGCTTCTTTCCCATCGCCTTGCGTAGGGTGTCGCTTTCGCCGCGGGTAAAGCCAGCCAGCAGACGGCTGAGGAGCATCACCTGCTCCTGATAGACGGTAATGCCGTAAGTTTCCTTCAGGTACTTCTCCATGATAGGGATGTCGTACTCGATGGGTTTGCGCCCATGCTTACGGTCAATGAAGTCGGGAATGTAATCCATTGGGCCAGGACGATAGAGGGCATTCATAGCAATGAGGTCCTCGAAGGTGCTGGGGTGGAGTTCGCGCAAGTACTTCTGCATGCCGGGCGATTCAAACTGAAAAGTGCCTATCGTTCGGCCTTCGCAGTAGAGTTTATAGGTGAGCGGGTCGTCAATGGGAATTGAATCAACATCGACATCGATGCCCAATGACTCCTTAACATTCTGCGCAGCCTCTTTAAGGATGGAAAGGGTTTTCAGTCCAAGGAAATCCATCTTGATGAGCCCCGTGTCCTCGATGACACTACCTTCATACTGCGTGACGATGAGCTTTTCCTTCGAATCCTTATCCTCGGCAGTAGAGACAGGCACCCAGTCAGTGATAGGGTCACGACAGATGATGGTGCCGCAAGCGTGGACGCCCGTATTGCGGACGTTGCCCTCAAGCATTTTAGCGTATTTGATGGTATCGCGCAACAATGGGTCAGGCGAGATAGCCGCCTCCTGCAGCTCGGGCACAGCAGCAATGGCATTGGTGAGGTTCATCTTTGGCGTCTTGCCGTTCACATCTGGCAAGCGATCGGGGATGGCCTTACAAAGACGGTTAGAAACATCAAGTGGGACTTTCTGCACGCGCGCCACGTCCTTGATAGCCAATTTAGTTGCCATCGTGCCGTAGGTAATGATGTGGGCCACCTTCTCCTGCCCATACTTGTCCGTTACCCATTGTAACACACGCCCACGTCCGTCATCATCAAAATCGACGTCGATATCGGGCAATGAGATACGGTCGGGGTTAAGAAAGCGTTCAAACAGCAGGTCGTACTTAATGGGGTCGATGCGTGTTATTTGCAGGCAATACGCCACGGCACTACCCGCTGCAGAGCCTCGGCCGGGACCTACCCACACGCCCAACTCCTCGCGGGCTGCGCGAATGAAGTCCTGCACAATAAGGAAGTAGCCAGGGAAACCCATCGTCTTCATGATGTGGAGTTCGAAGTTCAGCTGGTCCTCAATTTCTGGAGTCATGTTGGGATAGACCTTTTTAGCGCCGTCGAAGGTAAGCTTGCGCAAGTAGTCAGCCTCAAGTTTAATGCGGTAGAGCTTGTCGTAGCCACCCAGTTTTTCAATTTTCGCATTGGCCTCCTCATCACTCAGCACCACGTTGCCCTTCTCGTCGCGGGTGAACTCGTTAAAAAGGTCTTCCTTCGTGTATTTCTGGCGATACTCCTCCTCCGTGCCGAAATCGGCAGGGATGGCGAAGTTGGGCATGATGGGGGCATGGTCGATGCTGTAAGTCTCCACCTTGTCGAGGATGGCGACGGTATTGTTGATAGCTTCTGGCACATCGCCGAAAATGGCGTTCATCTCCTCCGTGGTCTTGAACCACTCCTGCTTGGAATAGAGCATACGGTTAGGATCGTCAAGGTCCTTGCCCGTACTGAGACAGATGAGACGGTCGTGCGCCTCAGCATTCTCCTCATCAACGAAGTGAACGTCGTTGGTGCAAACAAGAGGAACGCCATACTTGAGGCTGTACTCCTTCAACTTGGTGTTAACGTCGAGCTGCAGGTGATAGACCTCGTGATTGGCGCGAGGCACGGTGGCTTTATGGAGCTGGAGTTCCAAGTAATAGTCATCTCCAAAAACTCGTTGATACCACTGGATGGTCTCCTCGGCTTCGTCAAACCGTCCCGACAATATTTTCCTCGGCACCTCACCGCCCAGACAAGCCGAGCAGACAATCAATCCCTCGTGGTACTTCTCCAGCTCGTAGCGGTCGGTACGTGGATGACTATAGAAACCCTGCGTCCACGCTTTCGAAACAAGCTTCACAAGGTTGTGGTAACCCTTTAGGTTTTTAGCCAACACCAGCAGGTGATAGTTAGCGCCATCGCCCGATGATTTGTCCTTGTCTGTAAGGTGACGCGGAGCAACGTACATCTCGCAGCCTACAATGGGCTTGAAGAGCTCGAGGCCTTCCTTTTTCCGCTTGTCATTCACCTTGTTTACATAGTTCAGAAACTCCTTGATACCCATCATATTGCCATGGTCAGTGACTGCCATTCCGGGCATACCGTCAGCGATGGCCTTATCAACGAGCTTGGGGATAGCTGCCTGCCCGTCAAGGATGGAGTACTGCGTATGGACGTGTAGATGAACGAAACGAAGCATTATAGAAGAAAATAAAAGATTAGAAATTAAGTATTATCCTGCCCGTCAGTCCCATTTTGCTTGTTTGCCTCAGCCTTCCTTTTCCAAAGGAAAAACCACACGGCTGCCACAGCGAGAGCCGCCAGCCCAATGACATAGCTGACCATTTGTGGGAGACGAAAACCCTCCTTGGCAATGCATATATAGGTGGTGCAAACGCACGTCATGAACAACGAGGGCACCAGCGTAACCCAATACGCTTTACCACGTCGGGCGAGGAACACCGTCGCCGTCCATAAAGCAAAGCAGGCCAGCGTCTGGTTGGCCCAACCGAAGTAGCGCCAAATGACGTTGAAGCCATTTTCATCAGCCACATTGTACCACAGCAGAAGACATGCCACCACAAACACGGGCAGGGCAATGAACAGACGATTGCGATATTTCTTCTGCTCCAAATGGAAAAAGTCAGCTATGATGAGCCGCGCGCTGCGGAATGCTGTGTCGCCACTTGTGATAGGGGCTGCCACCACGCCCAAGATGGCCAGTACACCGCCCACGACACCCAGCCACGCCTCCGACACCTTCGTCACCACCGTCGGGGCAGCTGCAGTCAAGTCGGCACCCACTTCGGCCGCACCGCCGTCGAAGAAGAAATAGGAAGAGACTGCCGCCCATATGAGCGCCACGACACCCTCTGTAATCATCGCTCCGTAAAATACAGGTCGTCCCATTCGCTCGTTCTTCAGACAACGGGCCATGATGGGGCTCTGCGTGGCATGAAAGCCACTCAGTGCGCCGCAGGCAATGGTAATAAACAAGCAGGGGAACACCGGTTGTGTGTCGAGCCCCTTCAATCCCTTTGCCGCACCCAAGTTACCGAGACCGTCCCATACCTCAGGCAGCGACGGCCATTTAACAAACAGCCCTATCATCAGTGCTGCAGCCATAAATAGCAGGGCAAAGGCAAACAGCGGATAGACCTTGCCGATAATCTTATCAACAGGCAGCAGCGTAGCGATGATGTAGTAGGCAAACACTATCAGCACCCACATCATGATGCTTCCTTTTGCCGTTGGCATGAAACCAGCAATGTCGCCCAAAATAAGCGCCGGACTATAGACGAACACCGTGCCGACCAACAGGAGCAGTACAATACTGAAAACCAGCATCACCGACCGTGCACCCCGTCCCAGATAGTTTCCCACCAACTCAGGAAGTCCCGCTCCGTCGTGACGCATGGAGAGCATGCCAGTAAAATAGTCGTGTACCGCGCCTGCGAAGATGCAGCCAAACACTATCCATAGGTACGATGCAGGACCGAACTTCGCGCCCATGATAGCGCCAAAGATGGGGCCCGTGCCTGCGATATTGAGGAACTGGATCATGAAAATCTTCCATGTCGGCAGAGGAACGAAGTCCACGCCATCCTGCCGGCTGACAGCAGGCGTCACGCGCTTTCCATCGGGCGCAAATATGCGCTCAATCAGTCGCCCATACACCACGTATCCAACTACCAACGCCACCAACGAAAGAATAAACGACACCATAGCTTTTGCTTTCAGTCAACCTTATTAATATGTTAAGCCGGACACCCCGCATCAGAGGTGATTCCGACGGCGAAGGTAATACATCCCTCGCGAATAAACAAGGAAATCCGCCAAAAAAGCACCTTTTTGTGTATAACAAAATATGCCCTTTTGCCCAGCGCATCGAGGAACCTCCACGCAAGCAATTTCGTCCGCAACGCAGTGCGTTATCTTCACAACGCAGTGCGCTATCTCCACAACGCAGTGCGCTATTTTCTCAACGCAATGCGCTATTTTCTCAACGCAATGCGCTATTTTCTCAACGCGGTGCGATAAGACGCAAAGATGAGTTTTCTTTATATACGAGTAAAAAAAGTATGTGGCGTAGCGTTTTTACCCTTTTATTAATACGCCAAAACACTACCATCTGAACTGGCAGATGCTTTTTTACATGCCTTTTTTTGAAAATAATTTGCAGCATCCGCATGCTTGTCGTACCTTTGCTGCATGAACGAGTCCTCCCGTCACCAGTTCCTCCTCTTCTCCGTCCTGCTGATAATGATAGGATGCCTGCCCTTGCGTGCGCAGTGGCTATCGGCTCCTACGCCCAAGCGGGAATACCGCGCCGTGTGGCTGACGACAATAAAGAACCTCGACTGGCCTTCAACACCCGCTTCGACGCCGACGGGCGAGGCTCTTCAGCGAGCCGAACTCTGTGCCATCCTTGATACACTACATGCCGTGGGTATCAACACGGTACTCATGCAAACACGTCTGCGTGGGGACGTCATCTATCCTTCTGTGCGCGAACCCGTCTCGGCCTTCATTACAGGTAAGGAGGGGCAGCGCACGACGACATACGACCCACTGCAGTTTGCCATCGACGAGTGCCACAAGCGCGGTATGCAGTGCCACGCGTGGATAGTGGCGCTACAGGTAAAGGACAACAAGTACGTCGAGCCAGCCGAGCCTGCAGTGGTCAGCCACTTGTGTGACATGGTGCGCGAGGTTGTGCGTGGCTATGAGGTGGACGGTATACATCTCGATTACCTGCGCTACCCTGAGAAGACCAAGGGACGCGACCAATGGCGACGCGACAATGTCACCGCCTGCCTACGAGCCGTCTATCGAACCGTGAAGGCCGAAAAGCCCTGGCTGTGCGTCAGCGTTGCACCCCTCGGCAAGTACCGCAACACCGCCCGCGCCTCATCGCAGGGGTGGAACGCCTACTACACCGTCTTCCAGGAAGCCCAGGAATGGCTGCGCGAAGGCATCTGCGACGCCCTATTCCCCATGATGTATTACGATGGCCCACATTTCTACCCCTTCGTCGAGGACTGGGCAGCCCACACCTACGGACACCACTTTGCTGCGGGACTCGGTATCTACCAGCTCGACCCTACCCAACTGGACTGGGACATCAGCACCATCCGCAGCCAAATAAGCCACGTACGTTCATTCGCCCACGAAGGTGCCTGCGGCTATGCCCTCTTCCGCGCTGGCTTCATCATGAACGACACAAAGGGCATCCGGCGTGAACTGCGCCACCTCAACACTTCGCCTGCCCTTGTCCCTGCCTTGGCGGATGAGAGTCACGGCCGTCCCGACAGCCCCTCGGCCGTCACTTTTACCCTCATTGGCGACAGCATCCAAATTAGCTGGGCAGCAGCAGGCGGACAGACAACCCCACCTATCCGCTACAACCTCTACCGCAGCATAGGCACACCTGTCGATACGACCGACAGTAACCATCTTTACCTGACCTACCTCAATGGCACGACGGTTACCATCCCCCGTACGACACGCACCGCCAGCGCTTCATATGCCCTGACTGCTATTGACTCCTATGGACGCGAAAGCCGCCCCGTAGTCTGGAACTTGAAAAAAAGCGTTAGTTTTTTATCACCACTTTCCGCCCGCCGATAATATATAGACCTGGTGCAAGAGGACGTTTCGAGCTGATGCGTCGTCCAAGCAGGTCATAAACGGGTCCTTCTTCGACAGAAGCGGGTTGAATGATGCCGGACGTTTCATAGACAAACTTGACACCAATAGCAACGCTCGCACTCCCCGCCGTGAGGCTCAGCGTGGTTTCCACCACACCATAGTTGGAGGCATTGCCGAAATCTACCTCCCAACGGGCCGGAACGGAGTTGCCAGAAGCAAGCATTGCTTTCTTCACAATTCGTCCCGTCCCCTGTGTGTCGCGCGTGCAATCGCCGCCGGCACAGAGCTGGACAATGACAGCCGAGGGCGTGGTGGTACTCTCCACCTGACCGACGACCGTGAGCTCGGTCGTCATTGAGCCCTTGTTGAAGATTTGCAGGTTGTTCCCGCCTGTATTGGTGCTTCCCTCTACGATGACGAAGCCGCCACCATAGTCTTCAGCCACCACAGGCACGCTGATAACATCGCCGTCTTTAAGCGTTTCACCGTTCCACGTAAACCCTATTTGCTGCGCAAAAACCGAAGGGACAAACAATAGGGATAGTTGAAAAATAAAGAAAGATAGATAAAATGCCTTGTTTTTCATAACTATCAAGTTCTATTTGCAGATTCCTAATTCCTTAATATATAATTATAATATTTCTTTTTCCACTACTTGTTCCACGCCGGCCTCATCCGTTACGAAAGCCACAGCAGCCATATTCGCCACATTCCATGTATCCTTAACGGGCAACGAGAGTTTGACCACCTCTGTTCCTCCAACAGACGAGATCGTCAGCATCCGTCCCTCCGTTTCCGTCATCGAAGCACGGAACACATGATTGTGGACATACGATGTATTGCGGCTGCCGTCAGGCATGAATTGCAAGGCAGTGATGCCACTTTCTGTGAGCCAAACGGTTAAACGACGTTCAAGCGATGGATTCGCCGAAGCCGAAAGCGAAACAAATACGGTGACATTGATTTGAGTCCCATCTGTCGTGGCCTCACAGGCAATCTCCACCGCAGGTATGACTGTCATGCGACTCACCACTCTCGACGTCCACTCTGAGTAGCGGCAAACACCGCCCCTACGGTCCACCACACCTGCTGGCCAGGCATCGATGCCCAGCGCGGTGTGCATCGCGTCACCCTCAGCGGTCGCCAATCCCATAGGATATTCGTCAGAGATGGCCATACTGCCGCCATGTATAGCCACAGCTACTACGTGGCCAGCACCATAGCGGCTGCTAATTCGCTCCTGAAGTTCAGCGATAGTCGCCGTTGCATCTGGGCAGTTTACGCAGCGCTGCCCTGTGAAGTCCTCCACAAGCACATTCTTCGTCGCTGCCACCTCTTGCGGACCAAGCCAGCGCTCTTCCTCTGCCACATCGCCGCACGAGAAGAACAGGAAAGCAGCAAGAATTATGAAATAAGCTTGATTTTTCATTGTCTAGAATACATAGTTATACGACAACGACCATCCCTTACTTTCTGGCACGTAGCGGCAGACGCCACCAGCACAGTTATAACCCGCACGCGTGCGGCCGTAAGCAGCCATCACACGGTGCGAACCACCCGTCCACGTTATTCCAGCACGGGCATAGTGTTCCGCCCCTTGCGGATTGTACATATCCGATACCGACACCATCCACGCCGTTCGAAGTGACAACTCTGCCAACGCATACCACCAGTCACCTTCGTCCTGCTGTGTGTGCAGGTATTGTCCCTCGCAACGTAGCACAATGCTGCGGTCTAGGCTGAAACGACCTTCGGCCACAAAGATGTGGCTGTGTATCATGCCTCCCTCTCCTTCCACGATAGTCTTGTCGTAGAACTGGTTCATGTACATGAGGTTTATCTTCGACCCGCGACTGATGCGTTTGGAGAGCTGCACGTTGACATCCTGATAAAACAGCCGCTCACCAGGCCAGAAATCCGTCGGCTCACCTGCAGTTCCCATCCCTAATGCTGCGTCTTTACCGTCAGCCATTGTTTTCAGACTACGGATGTGCGAGGCATGCATGGCAAGAGCCGTACCGTATCGCCCGCCAAGGAGCGATCCTTTCGGAAGGGTATAAGCGACCTCCGTCTGAAACGCCCATTCGCCAGGAGCGTATTGTGTGGCGTAGGGATAAAGAGCGGCCAAAGCATAGGTATGCTGCATGGTGAATGCAGGCAGATGATTGATAAACGAAGACAACCCCACCATATTGCGGCGGCTTCGGAAGGCCATATCCTCGCTGCGCTTCACCTGAACCAGCGCACTCATTCCTGTCTTCGACCACGACGAACTGAGCAACAACGCATTGCCGTGGCGATACAGATAGCCGTTGTCTGCCGAGGGGTCGTGGCTCTTTAGTGCATACTCGGCGAGCAAGTTCCAGCCGCCATGTCGAAACTGGACGCGCACATCTGCTGCCTGCACGTCCTCAGGGACATGCAACGTGTAAAGGTTCAGCTGTGGAAAACCTTCTGCATCCGTTTCTGTGCGAAGCAGGGTAGGTACTCCATCAGCCGGCTCATGCTTATTCACACCTGAAAAGCCCAACGTCAGCTGCGAATCATGGGTACCCATACTACTTATCCATTGGTCGATGCTCAGGGTGATATCTCCGCCAATGACGGCACCTTTGTTATGTTGCCAATAACGACGCTGCGCTCCACCAAGCACTTTCAACGTCACGCCTGGCAGTGCTGACACCACCAACCGCCCTCCTCGCAAAGCATTATCGATACCTAACGGTCGACTCTCGTAGGTACGGAAAATAAGGCCTGAGCCGAACTGGTCATACACATCTCCGACGGTGAGTTCCACACTTTTCAAATGCCCTGTCAAGTGTAGATGCGGCAGTCCCCATCCTCGGAAATCCTTTTCAAATCCAGGGAGAGGGTACTGCAAATACTCCAGCCGGGTGCCTGCCTCGAAATACTGGCTACGCAGCGTAAGGTCGGCATAGGTATTCGAGAGCAGGCGCGAATCATACGCTTCAGGATTCGAGGGCATCAGTACGTCGCTCTGCACGCTACCAGTCAGCCGCCCGTCCCATGCCTGCATGGAAAGAATAGCTCCCAACAGCGCTCCCACAATGAGAAAGCTACGACGTCCAACCCTCATACCGCAAAAACCTTTAGACTATCGACTATTAATCCGATTTACTTTTTCTTTGCCTTGCGAGCGGCAGGTTTCTTTTCCTTCGTGGTGCTCAGTTCCTTCACTTTCTCCAGCAACTCTTCCTCTGCACCGTCTGTATAGCCCAGATGCTTATAGGCAATGTTACCTTTACCGTCAAGCACCATCACGTAGGGGATGGACTGGATGCCCAATGCACGTGTGAGCTGGCTGTTCGGGTCAAGTAGCACCTGCCATTTCCAGCCGTTTCGGTCGGCTAAAGGACGCACCTTGCTGGCGTTCTGCCCTTCATCGATAGCGATGGCTACGAGACGAACGTCCGCTTCCTCCTGCCACTCGTCCCAGACCTCATGGATGGCAGCCAATTCGCGCAGACAGGGATGGCACCAAGTGGCAAACACATCGACGATGACTGGACGCCCGTCAGCACACAGGGTATCAAGGCAGACGCTGTTTCCGCGAATGTCGGTGAGCGTAAGTTTTGGCAGACGTTGGGCACTCGCAGTGAGCGTCACGAACGCAGCCATGAAGACAGCGCACAAGAGTTTCAAGTAACGATTTGTTTTCATTAGTGTATCCATATTTTCTTTCCTTTTTTAATATACATTCCTGACGTCGGCATTGTGCCTGGCTCAATCTTCCGTCCCCAAAGGTCAAAAAGGGGAACCTCCTCCTGTTCCTTCTGAAGGAGGGGCAATTGAATGTCAAGTGTCTTTTGCGTCAAGCGCATGCTGCCGGCGTTAAGTACATAATTTGCCGTTAAATCCACCTTGTCAATGCGATGAACGAATGCCACAATGTCGCAGTTCTCCCACTTCCAGGTATCGTCGATATAGACGTTGCCAAAAGTGAGGTCGAAAGTGCAATCTTCTCCCACGGTGATATCCAGTGGGTCACCTGAGGCACGCGTGCAAAGGTTCTGGCGAATGACACCATTGTGGCGGAAGGTTTCCTTCAGGTCGCTAGGCGCCGTTTCATCATCGAGTCCTTGCTGCATATACTCATCGGCCGAGATGCCATCCTCAATAATATACGCAGAGAGATAAATGGGAATTTCCTCGTTAACATAGCCCTTATTCACCGCTCCATAAATGTGGACATTCATCGTTCCGTCATCGTTCGCCGTGGCCTCTACATTCACTTCCGCCATGGCCGCCACGGAGGCAACCGCCTCGATAGCTTCGCTGTACGGGGCACTGTCGGCCACACGGGCAGAATGCACAGGCACATCCTCACCCACAAAAACACGGCGGTCGTACATGACAGCAGGATTATAAGTTTCGGGTCCACCAAAGAGATAGAGCAGTTCGCGGTCAACAGGCTGCGTGAAGGCATCCTCGGCAAAGCCCGAATGATGCGTCACATAAAGCACATTCTTTCCCTCCTCGCGCCACGCATCGATGGCTCTGTCGAGGAAATAAATCATGAACGGGCAGTTCACGCAGCGCTGCGACGTGAACTCCTCCACCAGCGGCACACGGACAAAGGCATCGCGCATCACATAGAGCATCCGCGTATAGCCTGCCGTCGGCGTGGCTTCGTGGCCGTTCACGGTTGTCACTTTTAACGTCAAAGGTACAGCCGTACCTTCCGTACTGCCGGTCACAAGGCTGTAGGACATAGCCCGTCCATCGAACGCGGCAATTGCCTCTTCAAAGTCAATCGTATAGGATGTTGTCTCGCTCGCTCCATCACCTGAAGTGAAGGTCAACGATGTCAGCGGCTCAGCCATCAGATTATGCACATACAATGTGCAAGGAAAAGGAGCCGAAGGTTTCACCACCTGCGGATAGCTCGAGAAACTCACCGTGGCCGCACAAGGGAAGCCGTCTTCCTCGCCGTCGGTTTCCACGATGGCCTGCAATAACAGACAGCCTCCTTCTCTCACCTCGTTCCAACCCGCTCGGTTAGCATTAGTGTAAAACGGCACCGACGCCGCCGTGAAAATCCCAAACGGATAGGGTGTTCCCTTGGTTTCATAAACCTGTGCTCCAATGAAGAGTTCCTCATCGCCAATCTCAATGGGAGTGTCGAACATCACCTCGTTCCAACCCGCATCGAAGTTGACGATCCTTTTTTCAGGCTCAGCCGTCAAGCGTCCCTTTCGTGCCGTAATGTAGCTCCATCCCTTTGCACGTTGGTGGTAATCCTCACGCAGATAGACACGTATGCCAACGACACGTCCCACCTGCTTCAACGATGCTACTAGCGGATCGTTGGCTACAGAGAGACGGATGGCCACCTCCATGTAGTTGTTCTTTCCTGTTCCGTAACCGCCCACCAGCGTCGTGTCGGGGTCAAATGGAGCAGAACCGTAATAACGCGTACCGCCCTGCGCACTCGTTAGCGCGAAAAACGCTATCAGAAAAAAATATATCAGTCGTTTCATGATATAATATGTGTCTATGGCCTATTGTCTATCGTTTGTTGACTATTTATTTCACCATGACTTTTTTCCCGTTCATGATATATAATCCCCGCGGGAGTTTGCCCGAAGTCTCCACCTGTCTGCCCAAAAGGTCAACTACTATACAGTTCTCTGAGTCTAAGCGTAAAACAGGAATACCCGAGAACCCAGCGAGCGAGCACTCCGCACAGTTCATCACGTTGGCATTCCGATAGCCCTGTTTCAACATATCGCGGGAGATGACAGCCACGATGCGCATGTCCTCCAGTTTCCACTCAGGCTCAACGAAGAAGTCGAACGAATTGTGATAAGCGCCAGCCGGAACACCAACTTCTTGTTCGCCCCAATTGAGCGGTTCTCCGAACATCGGCGTCAGACGCAGGCGCACCACGTTATTATGGATATAGTCGCCCTTACCCAGGTCGCTCTGTTCCTGCGAGTCGGTATAGACGTTATCCTCCAATAGATAGACAGTGACGTTAAGCTGTTCATCGCCCATCCCAGCTTCAGCAACATGTCCGCCAACGCGAACGACTCCCTCACCTTTTTCCACATCGTATGTAGCCTCCACATCGACACTGACGCACGTAGGCCGTGCCAGCGCCTCTTCATAGAGCACACCTGAAAAATCCGGGAACACGATAGACGTGAAGGGGATGTCGCAACCGAGGCCGGAATACTGGAATTGCGGTGTGCGGTCAATCATCTGCGAAGGCAGATATATTTGCGAGCTGTCACCCCTTGCAAAAGCCAGCATCATCGCTGTCTCCTCATCGTCGCCTGTCATGAACTGATCATTCAAGTGATGGGCAACAAGCGACACTCGGTCTTTATACTTCGCATAGCCTGGATAGAAATAACTATCGTAGTAGGTAGGAACATAATAGGACGATTCACTCTCGAAAAACTCAGCGAGCGAGCGGCGAGTATAGTTGGCCGCCACCTCAGGAGAAATGGAGAGCACGGGGCGGGTGACGGAGGTGCTCACCCCATTAGACTTGCCGTTAACTTTTGTAATGCTGACAGAAACATTTCCTGTGCCGACGCCGTAGATGGGTACGGCAGCGGTTCCCTGCGCTCCTACGGCCACAGCTGACGAGAGGCTCACCGTCTCACTTCGCTTCTCGTCACCCAACGTGGTGGTCACCTCAATGGTGTTAATAGCATTCGTACCTTTGTTAGCCAAGACCATCAACCCCGACGAACGGGCTCCTGTTTTCTGCACAGGGTCGACGAAAAGGGAAACGATAGAAGCCTTGTTCTTGTTTGCCTCCGTATCGACGGTCAGCACCAATTGGATGGCCAACGTGCCGTGAGCGCTCTGATCCTCCCAAATCTCATGGCCGTCAGCATCGTAGTTGTAGCCCGCTTCGTCGCGCCAGAGGTAGGCTGCCCCCGCCTGATTGTGAGGATAGACAGTTGAGAATGCATACTGGTTAGCCTTCAAGTCGGCATAGTAGCCTACATAGAAATCACCCAGTGAGTCAGTCAGAACAAATGGTTCCGTAAAAGCACAAACATTCCACGAGCCGCGGTTGTCATTCTTGATGGTACAGACGTCCGAAGTGGCGAAATTGGTTTCAGGGTCTTTCAACACAGTACGGGCAAAGAGCGTTGCTTGACCGGCACTCCCCGGGTCGCCCCAACCAATGCGGAGACTTTTCACCGTTGCGCCGATATAGGCCGAATACATCGACTTAGTCACGCGTATGGCAGCACCGGCCCGCATGTTGGCAGTAACATAGAATCCGTCATACTGCCAGATGTAGTCATCCGTCACCTTATAGCCCAGATTTACGGTAGTCTGTGCCTGCACGGCAGCAGGAATGCACACAAATAATAACAGGAACAATAAATTCGCCTTGTTTTTCATACCTTTCGATAACTATAAAAATTGTGCAAATATAACGAGGCGCAATGAATTCTCCAAATATGTTTTGCGTTTTTAAGGGTTTTTTGCTACTTTTGCCCGACAAAAAACGTTTTCCATTATGAAAAAAGGCATTTTACTGGCAATCGGGCTGATGACAGCCCTGTACACTGTGGCCCAAGAGCCCAAACACACACTCACGCTCGATGAAGCGATGAATAGTTGGCAACTTGTTCGTCCCAAGTACCCCGCAGGGGGCTGGCAGCAAGGCAGCAAGGGCGAAGACATGCCCTATGATGCTGCCCGTGCCGACGACGATGGAGGCACCTTCAAAAATGGTACCGACGAAGCCGCTTTCACGCTTGAGTTCACCAACCGCCGACGTGTCTGGCGCTATGCCACACGAGGCGATTACTGGCTTGTCAACACTGCCACAGGCGAGAAACGCCAACTCGGTGCCTCACTACCCGAAGCCAGCCTGATGTTCGCCAAAATCTCGCCCGACGGAAAGCGGGTGGCTTACGTTTCGAAAAACAACATCTACCTCGAAGCATGCAGCCTCACCGACACCTCCATCCGCCCCCTCACCACCGACGGCAGTGAGACAATCGTCAACGGCACTTTCGACTGGGTGTATGAGGAGGAGTTCGATTGCCGCGACGGTTTCCGTTGGAGCAGCGACAGCCGCTACATCGCCTTCTGGCAGAGCGACACCGAGGGCACGGGCTGGTTCGAAATCATCAACAATGTCGACAGCCTCTACCCCACCGTCAACCGCTTCCCCTATCCCAAGGCCGGCACCACCAACTCGGCTGTCCGCATCGGCGTGATTGATGTCAACAAGTCAACGGGACGACAAGCAGGCGAGCAGGAGGCCATCCGTTGGCTCCCCATCCCAGGTGACCAACGCGAGAACTACCTCCCCCGCATGGAGTTCATCCCAGGCACCAATACGCTGATGATTCAGCAAATGAACCGCGCCCAGAACACCAATCACGTCTGGACCACCTCTGCCGACGTCGAGGCTCCCCTCACTCTGCTCTGCACTGACGAGGACGCCGCCTGGGTGGAGACAAACGACAACATCCACTGGCTGAAGGACAACAAATACTTCATCTTCACCTCCGAGCGTGAGGGCTGGCGCCACCTCTACCGCGTCACGGCCGACGGCAAGAAGTGGACATGCATTACCCAGGGCGACTTCGATGTCATCAACGAGGTGGCCTACGACGAGCGCCGCGGCTACATCTACTTCACCGCTTCGCCCGACCACGCCACCGACCGCTACCTTTTCCGTACTCAAGTCATGGGCAAGGGCAAGGTGGAGAACATCACCGCCCAATGCCACGGAACGCCTGAGAGTGGGCAGTACTCCTACAACTTCTCGCCCAACTACGACTATGCTGTTGAGCGCTACTCCTCGGCATGGCGCGAGCCGCGCTACACGCTGGTAAAGTGCGACAAGCGTGGACGCTGGCAGACCGACCACGTGCTCGAGGAGAACATCGAGGCACAGGCGGCTTGGGAAAACCTCGCCATTGGCCGTAAGGAGTTTGTCAAGTGCCAAGGCGGCGACCGTGAGCTGGATGCCTGGATTATCAAGCCCTACGACTTCGACCCCACGAAGAAATATCCCGTCATCGACTTCGTCTATGGTGAGCCAGCCTCCGCCACCGTGCAGAACGACATGGGCAGCCTCTTCTGGTACTACCTCGCCAACCAGGGCTACATCATCGTCAGCGTCGAGAACCGTGGTGCAGCAGCCCCTCGCGGACGCGAGTGGCGCAAGTGCATCTACGGCGAGGTGGGCGTAGCCGCCAGCGAGGATCAGGCACGCGGCGTCATTAGTCTCTGCCGCCAGTTCGAGTGGATGGACTCCACCCGCATCGGCGTCACCGGCTGGAGCGGCGGTGGTTCACAGACGCTCAACTGTATGTTCCGCTACCCCGAAGTGTTCAAGACGGGCGTCGCCGTCGCCTTCGTGTCCGACCAGCGCCTCTACGACACTATCTATCAGGAACGCTACATGAACACCCCGCAGGCCAACCCCGACGGCTATTTCCGCGGCAGCCCCATCAACTTCGCCGAGGGGCTTCAGGGCAGTCTGCTCCTTCTCCACGGCACGGGCGACGACAACGTCCACTACCAGAACTGCGAGATGCTCGTCAACCGTCTCGTCAGCCTTGGCAAGCGTTTCTATCAGGTCAGCTACCCCATGCGCACCCACGGCATCAGCGAAGGCCGTGGCACCAGCAAGCACCTCCGCGAAACCCTTATCGACTTCTTCAACAAGAATCTCTGAGTCAGACGTTCAGACCATTGCAGGAGACTACCAGACTTCAGACTACCAGACTTCAGACAGATGAAAACCAAGGCCCTATTTTGTTCCCTTTTCATTTTTAGTTTCTCGTTAAGCGTCTCCGCCCAGAGCTACATCCACGAGCAGAGCACCGGCTATGTCTGGCCTGACGACCCCGCCGTCGTCAGCCACCTCAAGGAGTGGCAGGACCTCAAGTTCGGCATCATCCTCCATTGGGGTGTCTATTCCGTCCCGGGCATCTGCGAGTCGTGGACCATCACCAGCGAAGACTGGATAACCCCCGACACCACCCGCACCTACGAGGAGTACAAGCAGTGGTACTGGGGGCTCAGCAGCCAGTTCAACCCCACCCGTTTCGACCCCGCACAATGGGCATGTGTTGCCCGCGAGGCCGGCATGAAGTACGTCGTCTTCACCACCAAGCACCACGACGGCTTCTGTCTCTTCGACTCCCATGAGACCGACTACACCGTCACCCACAGCGGCTTTGCGGGCGATCCCCGTGCCGACGTTGCCCGCTACGTCTTCGACGCTTTCCGCGCCGAGGGCATGTTGACCGGCTGCTATTTCTCCAAGCCCGACTGGCACAGCCCCTACTACTGGTGGCCAGCCCGTGCCACGTACAACCGTCTCCACAACTACCCCATCGCCCAATACCCCGAGCGCTGGCAGAAGTACCGCAGTTTTGTTTACAACCAGGTTGAGGAACTTATGACCGGCTACGGCTCCATCGACATCCTCTGGCTCGACGGCGGCTGGTGTACCGCGCCTCGCGAGGACATCGGCCTCGACAGCATCGTCGATATGGCACGCGGCTACCAGCCAGGACTCATCGTCGTTGAGCGTGCCTGCCCGGGCAAGCATGAGAACTACCAGGCGCCCGAGCAGAAGATTCCCGACGGCCAAATCAACACCCCGTGGGAGAGCTGCATCACCCTCACCTACGACTGGGGCTGGACCGACCACCCCGTCTTCAAGTCGCCTGCCACCGTGTTGGCCATGCTCAGCGAGATTGTCGCCAAGGGCGGCAGCCTCCTTCTCGGCGTCGGCCCTACCCCCGAAGGGCTGATTGAGGACGGCGCCGTTGAGCGCCTTCAGCAGATTGGCAAGTGGCTTGATGCCAACGGCGAAGCCATCTACGGCACCGTCACCACCCCCATCTACCGCAATGCCGAGGGCAACGTCTGGTTCACCAAAGCCAAGGCTGAAAATTCAAAGAAGGGGAATCCTTCCCTCTACGCGCTTGTTGTCCGTCCCGACGACAGCACTACCCTGCCCGAGGTCGTCGAATGGGAGGGCAACACCCCCCGCAAAGGCTCGAAGCTGCGCCTCCTCGACACCGGCAAAGCCCTTCGCTACGAGGTCACCCCCGACGGCCGCACCCGCGTCCATATCCCAGCTGCCCTCCGCACCGCCGACGCCCTCGCCCTCCGCATCATGCCGTTGTATTAGCCATTCCATAATCTTATTCGCGCGCGTGCGCGTAGAAAAAAGTTTGGTCAGAGGTCCGTCATCCGTCATCGGAGTGACGGACAATGATTTAGCGTTCTTTTTTGACCCCTTCAAAAACAAACCGCAGCTACGCCCGTAGAATCAGCTTCTATATCGCTAAAAGCTTGGTCTGAGAAATTAGAATCAGCTTCTACGGAAATAGAATAAGCAACTGAGAGAATAGAATCAAACGCTAAACAAATAACGTTTGACGTTGTAAGAATAACGTCAAACTCTGTCGGCTGGACGTCAAACGTTGGCGAATGGACGTCAAACATTTTCAGCGAAATGACGGATGACAGACCTCTGACCAAACATTTTATTCGTGCGAGAAACCGGCATTCAACGAAGGAGTCCGGACCTGATTGGTCCGGACTCCTCCACTGAAAAGGTAGGCCTTTTATTTCACGACGACCTTCTTTCCGTTCACAATGTAGATGCCCGTTTCCGTTGGCCGGCCTTCCAGACGGCGTCCGCTAAGGTCGTAGTAGTTGGCGTCGAGGACATTAAGGTTCTTAAGGTCGTAGATGCCGGTGGCGTCGCCAAAGCGGAGGCCAATGGCATTGCTGTCTACATCTCCTACCTCGATGCCCGTGAGCTGGAAGTAGGCGTGCTGAGCGTTGACGTAGGCACCTTCCAACGGATAGTAAAGGGTGCTACCTTCGCCTACGAGCAGGGCGCTCTTGTCGGTCTCGGCATAAGTTACAGGAACATAGGTGCCCTTGAAGGTGACGGACATATCATCGCCGAGGTCGCAAGTCTTGTTGTTGCTTTCCGTGGCGCTGATGGTCACACCTGTAAACTGAGGATCATTGATTTCAGGATTTTCAGTATCTTTGGTCCATTTAATAATGTAGGGCACGCCGGCTTTGATTTCCGTCACCTCGGTGAAGTTGAGTGTCAGCGTGCCCGTGCCATTGGTATAGGAAGCGCTGCTCAACTCGCGCACATCAGCACCAGCCAGCGGGCTGTCGGCAATCGTTACGTCGAAGGGCAGGCAGATGGTATTCCAGTGGCCATCCTTGAAGAATGTGTGACCACTGAGTGTCACATTGGCCATACCGCCGTAATTGTTGACAATAGTGCTAATAACAGTTGCATTATCATCTCCATCGTCAATCAACGAGGCATTATAGTAGCTGATGGAGGCGGTAGCCGTCGTCTGCTGTCCGGTGGCTGCGAGCACGTAGTTGCCTGCGCTCGTTCCTCCCAGCGTCAGGTCGGTGATGTTGACGGTTTTGTTTTCACCGGCACCAGCGTCCGCGAAGGCGCCGGTGGCCGTCACTGTCAACACGTCATCTGCCAGCTTGCCGCTGAAGGTCACGCCAGTGTAGACCAGCGTGGCGTCGACGGTGCCGTCATACGGCTTGTCCGAGGCGGTTATGCCGGAGATGGTGATTTCGGCTGCAGTGATGGAGGCGGTGGTAGTCGCCTGCTGACCTTCAGAGGCGAGAGTGTAGTTCGATGCGCTCGTTCCTCCCAGCGTCAGGTCGGTGATGTTGACGGTTTTGTTTTCACCGGCACCAGCGTCCGCGAAGGCGCCGGTGGCCGTCACTGTCAGCACGTCATCTGCCAGCTTGCCGCTGAAGGTCACGCCAGTGTAGACCAGCGTGGCGTCGACGGTGCCGTCATATACCTTGTTTTCTGCAGTTATGCCGGAGACCGTGATCTCGGCTGCAGTGATGGAGGCGGTGGTAGTCGCCTGCTGACCTTCAGAGGCGAGAGTGTAGTTCGGTGCGGCCTCTCCTCCCAGTTCCAGGTCGGTGATGTTGACGGTCTTCTCCGTGCCCACGTTCTTGTTATCGAAGGTGCCGGTGGCCGTCACTGTCAACACGTCATCTGCCAGTTTGCCGGTAAGCGTCACGCCAGTATAGACCAGCTCGGCATCGACGGTGCCGTCATACGTCTTGTTCGCGGCGGTTATGCCGGAGACCGTGATCTCGGCTGCAGTGATGGAGGCGCTGGCCGACGTCTGCTGCCCTTCCGCGGCGAGCATGTAGTTCGCTGCACTCGTTCCTCCCAGCTCCAGGTCGGTGATGTTGACGGTCTTTACACCGACACCAGCGTCCGCGAAGGCGCCGGTGGCCGTCACGGACAGGTCGTCATCTGCCAGCTTGCCGGTAAGCGTCACGTTAGTGTAGACCAGCGTGGCGGTGACGGTGCCGTCATACACCTTGTCTTCTGCCGCTATACCGGTGACGGTGACGGACTTCTTGCTGATGGTGGCGGTGGCCGACGTCTGCTGGCCGGTGGTGGCGAGCACGTAGTTCGATGCGCTCGTTCCTCCCAGCGTCAGGTTGGTGATGTTGACGGTCTTTACACCGGCACCAGCGTCCGCGAAGGCGCCGATGGCCGTCACGGACAGGTCGTCACCCTCCTCCTTGCCGGCAAACTCCACGCCAGTGTAGACCAGCGTGGCGGTGACGGTGCCGTCATACACCTTGTTTTCTGCAGTTATGCCGGTGACGGTCACGGACTTCGCGTTCACGGTCAGCGTGCCGGTCGCGTAGGTGATGTTATAGTTCGACGTCACGTCCGTGCCGCCACTCATGATGACCGCACTAGACGGAGTGATGACGCCGTCGCCGGATGTCAGCGTGTCATCCGACAGCTCGTCGCCGTCCACAAGGCCGGACACGGTGACATTGTACTTTCCCGTCGAGATGGAGCCGCCGTAGGTGATCGTCTGGGCAACCGCCGAGGCGGTCACGGACTTCGAGTTGACGGCCGGCGTGGCCGTTGCCGATCTGATGTTATAGTTCGACGTCACGTCCGTGCCGCCACTCATGATGACCGCACTAGACGGAGTGATGACGCCGTCGCCGG